>Ga0180217_1000677_pt1 | contig 48539 bp, 44 predicted proteins | sample eDN3rd37CBELigOP_FD_128521 | JGI IMG/M metagenome (GOLD analysis project Ga0180217, IMG submission 128521) | Enriched Organic Plus compost microbial communities from Emeryville, California, USA - eDNA 3rd pass 37_C BE-Lig OP (version 2) (version 2) ...
CATCGCCGACCACGCCTCGGCCTCAGCGATCGCCCGCATCCGCTCCAGACGTTCCAGCACCTCGATACTGGTCGGAGCGGTCTGATCGATCATGTGTTCGACACTACCCGCCACCACCGACAAGCCCATTTCTCCATCCACAGGCCGGGTCGAGCAGGATCGAAGAAGCCCACGCGTCGGCCGGACGCCTAGTGTCGCTGTCATGGAACTGACACTTTCGACCTGCTTCGTCCAGGTCCACGATCCCGACGTCGCACTGGCCTTCTATCGCGACGTGCTGGGCCTCTCGGTCAGCAACGACGTCGCCAACGGCGACTTCCGATGGATCACGGTGGGTGCCGACGCGCAGCCCGACGTGCGCATCGTGTTGACCAACTACGTCAACGGCGGGCCCGATGACGTCGACGTCGTGGCCGGGCTGTTGGCCAAGGGGGCCATGAACGGACTGCACTTTCGAGCCGACGATCTCGACGCCGTGTTCGCCACGTTGCACGAGCACGACGTCGAGATCGTCCAGGAACCCACGGACCAGCCGTGGGGAGTCCGTGACGGTGCACTGCGCGACCCGTCCGGCAACCTGATCCGCATCGACCAGCGGGTCTGACGTGTGTCGGCCCGACCTGCTGGCCGAAGCGGACTCAGCGTCGGCGGGTGACGATGCGAGCCAGCCGGTACGCGCCGTACAGGACGATCAGGACACCCAACCACGGCAGCGCCGTGCCGACGCCCTCGACCACCGCGTTGACAGCATCGACCAGGGAGTTCCACCCCGACTTCAACCCCCCGCGGAAGCCTCCCGGGTCGACCGAGCTGGTCTTCTCGTGCGCTGACAGGCTCACGTCGATCGTTGCCAGAGCGACCTGCTCGCCGATCTGGTTGCGTTGGCTGACCAGCTGCTCCAGCTGGGCCTGACGGTCGGTCAGCGACTGCTCGGCGGCCACCACCTCGTTCGTGGTCTTGGCCTTGGCCAGAATGCCCTCGAGACGGTCGATCGAGATCCGCAGCGCCTTGATGCGCGCATCGAGGTCCCGGGTCGTGCCGGTGACGTCGTCCTTCGAGATCGAGACGTCGTTGACGTCTCCGATGCTCTCCAGGTGACCGAGCGTCGCCGACACCTGAGTCGCAGGGACGCGCAGGGACAGGTACGCGTACACCGACTCCCCGCTGTCGCTGACCTGGCGCCCGTCGACGCGTCCGCCGTGGTTCTCGACCCACGTGGTCAGCGCTGCCGCAGCCTCACGAGGATCCTTGACCGTGACGTCCGCGGATCCGGTGACGATCACGTCGCGCGCGTCGACCGGAGCCACCTCGGAGGAGGTGTCGCTCTCGAACGAGCTGTCGCTACTGGCCATGCCTTCGTCCGGTGCGGCAGCAGCGCTCAGCGACGTACCCCCGTCGCGTGCCACGACCTCGCTCTCGATCGAGGGCGCTGCGGACTGGTCCACATCGCTCGTCTGCGTGCTCATCAGCGACGAGCCGACGGTGCCGACGACCAGCAGCACCGCTGCGGCAGACCCGAACCCCAGGCGGCGACGCAGCTTCTGGCCGCGGCGACGGGTGTCGTCGTCGACGGCGTTCAACACCGACGACCGCATGCGGGTCATCCGATCTTCGTCGAGCAGGTTCGTCATGGCGTCTCCCTCAGGGCGTGCAGGTCGGCCCGCAGGCGGTTGCGGACCCGGGACAGCCGGTTGCGCACCGACGCGTGGCTGACGCCGAGCTCGCGGGCAGCCGACTCGTACGAGTGGTCGCCGACGAGACACAGGTCGTAGACGCGGCGGTCCGGACCGGAGAGGGAGGCGACGGCCTTGTCGATCTGGGACTGGACCTCACCACGCAGCACGGCTTCGTCGACCACGTCGTGGCTGCTCAGGTCGTCGTCGAGTGACGTGGACCGTTGCCGCTCGCGTTGAACGCGTCGACGGGCGTTGAGCCCGTGGTACTTGGCGGTGACCAACAGCCACGGCAGCGTGGACGAGTCGACGATGCGAACCGCACGCGACTTGTTCCAGAACGTGATGAACACGTCCTGCGTCACGTCCTCGGCCAGCACCGCGTCGCCCACGATGCTCAGCGCCTGCCAGTACACGGCTCGGACGTGGCGGTCGTACAGCTGCGCGAACGCCGACCGGTCACCGACCCGAACGCGTTCGAGGAACGGGCCGTCGTCGGGGCCTGGCGGCACGTCGTCCATGACGAGACTCATCGGCGCCTCCTCTCACCTCAAGGTGTCGGGAGAACCGGAATCGTCTCACCCGACCAAACGCACACCGTCACACGATGGCTGACTCAGCGCCGTCACGTCCATCGTGCCGAGCTTGATGCCCAGCAACGCGAGCACGCCCGTCAGCACCGGGGTGAGGGCTGCGTTGACGAGGGCCAGCACGGGATAGACGACCAGGTTGAGCAACGAGCCCAGGCCCAGCAGGCTGTCCGGAGCGATCGACAGGTTCAGGTTCACGACGCTGCCGAACCTGTGGGTCTGCGGCAGGCCGTTGCCGCTGGGGAAGGTGAACGTGTGACTGCTGCCCGAGCTCGAGGCCACCGATCCTCGCAAGCCCAACTCGAGCTTGAGGAGCAGCAGCGACACGATGGTCAGCTTGGCATCTCCGCTGCCGCCGTAACCGACGACGTTCGCCGCGGACGTCTGGGCGCTGATCGTCGCGGTGGGATTGCTGGTGGCACACGTCAGTGCGCTCAACGTCGCCGTGCCCTGGGCGACCTGGATGCCCAAGGAGATGTCAGCGGCCTTGGCGACGCCGCCGACGTCGACCCCGGTCCTCAGGTCGAGTCGCACCTGCGCCGTGCTGGCTGAGGTGCCGACGCCGCCACAGGCGATCACCGGTGGCTCGATGATCGTCAGCTTGGCATCGGCCAGGCTGATGCCGGCGACCGAGATGCCCAAACTCGACAGGTTCACCGCGTTCTTGCCGTTGGCGACGGTCGCGGCGGCGATGATCGCGGTGCCGGCGAAGTCGAGCGCGTTGACCTTGGCGCCGAGCCCGGCGTCGCCGGCGGTGTCGAGGTTCAAGAAGTCCGTGACGTTCACGGTCAGCCCCGTCACCTGGGCCGCGATGGTCTCGAGCACCGTGGCTTGGACGGCGTTGCCGCGCTGTTGCAGCACGGCCGCTTGTGCGATGAGCAGCTGGGCCAGTGACACGTTGGTGTCGTCCACCAGGCCGTGACCGGTCCCGGCCTTGAGCGCGACGTCGAGGTCGGCGAGCGGGACGTCGAGCCCCTTCAGGTCCACGAGTCCGGAGTAGCCACCCACGCCGAGATTGAGCTTCAGGATGTTGTCGAGCAGCGGGCCGAGCGCGGATTCGCTGGTGTCCAGCACGACCGCCCGGGTGCCTGCCGAGAAGCACAGTGCCGCCGGGCTCGTGGTGCCGACGGCCGAGCGGCTCGTCGTGCCACTCGACGTCCCGATGACCGGTGCGAAGGCGTAGTCGACGGTGGCCGACGAGATGATCTTCACCGCGTCGCAGATGCCCGATCCGTTCGACCCGGCGACGAACTGCTTCGTGACCGAGTCGATGTGGCCGGGGACGACGCTCAACGGTGCATCCTGGCCGATCGTCTTGCCCTGACGGGCCAAGCTCGTGTTGGCCTTGCTCTGCAGGGTCGTCGCGTTGCACGAGGGCAGCCACCGGGCCGTGTCCAGTGCGACGGCATCGGCGACGGCCTGCATGTCGCGCGCGGAGGCCCGGGACATGCCGAGGTCCACGGCGAACGCCGTGGCGGCCAGCACTACGACGACAGCGAGCGCCGTCAGCACGGCGACGGCTCCGCGTTCGTCCTCGCGACTGGGTCGGCGCTGCCAGTGACGGGTGATCATGACGTCGCCTGCACGGTCGACTGGAACTGGATCGTCTCGGGCAAGGTGACGCCCAGGCCGGGGAATGCCGGCACCAGCGGGTTGGCCCGGTAGTTGTACACGATCTTGACGGTGGCGCACTTTCCGGAGCCGCCGCTGCACGACGTGGTGGTCGCAGGGATCGTGCACGTGCCCACCGCCGAGCCGTTCTTCATGAGCGTCGTGCCGTTGCACTCGACCCCGTAGCCGGAGATGGCGTCGTTGACCGCGTTCAGCGCGTTGGTCTGGACGGTGGCGCTCGGAGTGCCTGCCGGTGCGACGGCGTAGACGCGGGCCCCCTCGGCCGTGGCCTGGCTGATGCCCTGCCGGACGGTGAGCATCATGCCGTAGCTGATGATGCCGAACAGCAGGGCCAGAAAGATCGGAACGACGAGCGCGAACTCGACCGCGGCCGCGCCTCGATCGTCGTGACTGCGCGCACGCAGACGAAACGACGGTGTCATAACACTCTCCCTCAAGTGTTCTCACACAGTCAGCGGCGACTGCCACTGAGTAGATCCGATTGCGACCCGAAATGCGGCCTCCCTACCGATTCCGGAACCGGGTCTATCGGGATTGTAGGGCGCCACGAGGACTACGTCACTGGCCCGAAGGGACTAGAGGGGTGGTCCTGGTGAATGCTTCTCGTGGCTGTGGCGAACAGGCCGGCTCTGGAACTACGATGGAGTCAGTCGTCGAGCGAGACTTGAGGGAGGTCGCGCGATGAGGGATCGATCACGGGAGTGGGTCGAGGCCGGAGCCACGTCGGTCGAATACGCCCTGTTGGCCGTGCTGATCGCAGCTGTCATCGCGACGGCGGTGGCTCTGCTCGGCTCGACCGTCGTGGGCCTGTTCGTCGTTGACTGGCCGTTCTGAGGCACCTTTACTCGACGCCGATTCAACTAGTCACAAAGAACTAGAGATAAATGACCCGTAACGATCATGTACTTCCGATCGTTGTTCCCTAGTTTGGATGGCGGGAGGGCCACCGCGCAGTGGTGGCACATCAAACACTGAGGGAGAAAATCATGATCAAGTTCTACGCGACGCTCATGTCGTTCGTCTCGGAACTGGACAACCGCCGCGAGCAGAAGGGTGCGACCGCCGTCGAGTACGGCCTGCTGGTCGCCCTCATCGCCGCCGTCCTGATCCTCGTCGTGACGACGCTCGGAACTGACATTCAGGCCCAGTTCCAGAAGGTGGTCGACGCCATCTGATCGGCGTTCCATCGAACCTGGACGAGGGAGGAGCGCGGCTTTCCAGCCAAGCGCTCCTCCCTTCTCCGGTCGCAGGCTGCTCGGCCTGCCGGTCAGTTGACTGGCCACCCCGCCGATGAGGAGAGGGAGCATCGGCGGTCCACCACTTCAGATCTGAGGGAGCAGAGATGAAGAAGCAAGTTGTGGCATTGATCGTCGCAGGGGCCCTGGCCCTGTTGGCGGTCGGTGCGTTGGTTGTGTACGCCAAGGGCGCCCAGGACCGGGCGCTGGAGGGCACCGAGACCATCGACGTCCTGGTCGCCAAGGAAGACATCGCGGTCAAGACGCCGGTGGCCGAGCTGGCCGACAAGGTCGCGGTCACCAAGGTGCCCAAGTCGGTCGCGCTTGACGGGGCGATCTCGTCGCTGGACAAGTTCGACGGTCAGGTCACGTCAGTGGCACTGGTGACCGGCGACCAGCTGTCGGCCGGCAAGCTGGCGACCCCCGACGACGTCAAGGGTGCCGTCGCGGTGCCGGACGGATTGCAGGAGCTGGCCATCTCGATCGCGGGCGAGCGATTCGTCGGCGGGCTGCCGAAGACCGGCGACAAGGTCGGTGTCTTCAGCTCGTTCACACTGTCGGACGGCACCAAGCTGACCGGCAATCCGATCAACCAGCTGTTGGTGCTCAAGGTCGACAACGGGATCGCCGGTTCGGAGGACGCCGCCGGCACGATCGTGACGCTCGCCGTCACGAACAAGCAGGCCAAGCAGATCATCCACACCCGTGAGTTCGGGGCGATCTGGATGACCTTGCAGAACGACAAGACGAACACCGACGACGACGCCACGATCACGTACGAGGACGTGACCCCATGAACGACGTGCTGTTGATCGTAGGTGCCTCCGACGCGACAGCAGAACAGATCGCGGGGACGATCGGGTACCGCGCCGTCGCACTGAGTTCGGCCACGGTGGCCCCTCCGGGGGTCAGCCTGCTGCGTGGGCTCGACCCCGCTCAGCTGCCCTCGGTCATGGTGTTCACCGACGAGATCTCGATCGACCGTTCGCTGCAGATGGCTGCCGAGGTCCACGTCGTCCGACCGGACATCGATCTGGTGCTGATCGGCGAGCCGGACGCGCAGCTGGTCCTCGAGGCGATGCGCTCGGGAATCCGGGACGTGGCACCCTCGCTCGAGGACGCTGCGTGCCTGGCCAACCTGCGTTCGCGGCTCGATGCGCGCAGCGGGACGACGCGGGGCGGAAGCATTCCGCCGCCGCCCGGCCCGGTCGACTTCGCTTCTCGCACCATGACGGTGTTCTCGCCCAAGGGCGGGGTCGGCAAGACGACGTTGTCGGTGAACCTGGCAGTCGCGCTGGCCGACATGTCGCCCATGGAGGTGGTGCTGGTCGACCTGGACCTGCAGTTCGGCGACATCTCGACCGTGCTCGACCTGCATCCCACCCACACGCTCGAGGACGTCTTCGCGGCCGGCACGTTGGACAGTCTGCTGCTCAAGACCTACCTCACGGTGCACAGCGCGGGCTTCTACGTGCTCTGCGGCGCCGATTCGCCGGCGGCCAACGACAAGGTCAGCGGCGAGCAGGTGATCGAGCTGATCAAGCTGCTGCAGAGCCAGTTCCGGTACGTGCTCATCGACACGGCAGCCGGACTCGACGAGGCGACGCTCGCGGCGCTCGAGGTGACGCACGACGCCATCGTGCTGTCGAGCATGGACATGGCCTGCCTGCGCAGCGTGCGGAAGGCCGGTGAGCTGGTGGCCGAGCTGAACCTGATGCCGCCGTCGCGGTACACCGTCGTCAACCTGACGGACAAGCAGGCCGGCCTGCGGATCAAGGACATCGAGGCGGTGCTGGGCGTCCCGGTCGACTTCGTGCTGCCACGCATGAAGGAAGTGCAGGCCGCCGCGAACCGCGGTGTCCCCGTCATCGCCGAGGTGAAGGGCAGCTCGTTCGCCAAGTCGATCCGCGCGCTTGCCAAGCGCATCTACGACCGGGCGCGAAACGACGAGCCGAAGCCGACCCACCGCCGCCGGCAGGAGGTGGCCTGACATGGCGCTCAGTGATCGGCTCGCCTCGGCGCGCGAGGCCAATGCCGCAAAGCTCCAAGCAGTCGAGGTCGAGACGATCCCTGACTTCGACGGGTCCATCTCGGCGGCGAACGACGCCTTCGCCGAGGTCAAGGCGCGCACGTCCCAGCTGTTGTTCGAGCGTCTGGGCAGTCGGGTCAACGACTCGTCGCTGACCCAGGACGAGCTGCACCAGATCGTGCGCGAGGAGCTCGCCGAGATCATCGAGGCCGAGCAGCAGCTGTTGTCGGCCGAGGAGCGGCGCCGCTTGCTGCGCGACGTCGAGAACGACGCGATCGGCCTCGGCCCGCTGGAGCGGCTGCTCGACGACAACACCATCACCGAGATCATGGTCAACCGGTACGACCAGGTCTTCGTCGAGCGGTCGGGAAAGCTGACGCAGGCGGCCACCCGATTCACCTCAGAAGCGCACCTGCGCCGGGTCATCGAGCGCATCGTCGGTCGGGTGGGACGTCGCGTCGACGAAGCGTCGCCACTGGTCGACGCCCGCCTCGAGGACGGCTCCCGCGTCAACGCCGTCATCCCCCCGCTCGCGGTCGACGGCTCGTCGTTGACGATTCGCAAGTTCTCCAAGACGCCGCTGACCGTCGACAACCTGATCGCCTACGGGTCGATGACCGAGGAGATGGCCAAGCTGCTGCAGGCCTGCGTCGAGGCCAAACTGAACATCTTGGTCTCGGGAGGCACCGGTACCGGCAAGACGACGCTGCTCAACGTGTTGTCGGCGTTCATCCCCGACGGCGAACGCATCGTCACGATCGAGGACGCCGTGGAGCTGAGCCTGCAGCAGCCCCACGTCGTGCGGTTGGAGAGCAGGCCGCCCAACATCGAGGGCGCCGGCGAGGTCAAGATCCGTGATCTGGTGCGCAACTCACTGCGCATGCGACCCGACCGCATCGTCGTCGGCGAGTGTCGTGGTGGCGAAGCGCTCGACATGCTGCAGGCGATGAACACCGGTCACGACGGCTCGCTCAGCACGCTGCACGCCAACAGCCCGCGCGACGCGATGTCGCGGCTGGAGACGCTGGTGCTGATGGCCGGCATGGACCTGCCGTTGCGAGCCATTCGCGAGCAGGCGGCGTCGGCGATCGACGTGATCGTGCAGATCCAGCGTCTGCGCGACGGCTCGCGCCGCATCGTCAACGTCACCGAGGTGCTCGGCATGGAGGGCGACACCGTCGTGCTGCAGGACGTGTTCGAGTTCGACTTCTCCGCGGGCGTCGACGAGTCGGGCAAGTTCCGCGGCCACGCCAAACCGACGGGCGTCCGACCGCACTTCAGCGAGAGGTTCGCCGACGCCGGCATCGAGTTCGACCTGGCGAACCTGCGCAACATGGACGGGTGGTGAGTGACCGTGCTGGTGCTGATCGCTGTCATGCTGATCCTGTTCTCCTTGTTGAGCCTGTACGTGGCATTGGAGGGCCCACCGGTCAAGCGGGTCTCACGGTCACGTATCGCCTCGTACGCCGTCGTGGAGCAGAAGTCGGCGCTGACCAAGTCCGCTGAGTTCCTCGAGGACAAGGTCGACGACTTCCTTCACAGGGAGGGGCGGGCGCCGTTCCAGGAAGAGGAGCTCAGGCGCGCCGGCGTCACGATGCCGATCGCGAGCTTCGTGATCTTCCTAGCCTGTATCGCCGTGGTGGTTCTCGGGATCGGGGCAGTGCTCTTGGGCAGCGTCCTGGTCGGCCTGTTGATGGCCGCCGCGGTGCCGCTGGTGGCCAAGATGTGGCTGCGCTGGATGACGGGCCGGGTCTACCGCAAGTTCGCCGATCAGCTGCCCCAGGCGCTGCAGCTGATGGCGTCGTCGCTACGGGCCGGCCACGGCTTCGACCGAGTCCTCGATGCCGTCGCCGGTGACGTCGGTGCACCACTCGGTCCGGAGCTGGCCCGCGCCGCGAACGAGACCAGGCTGGGGCGTGACCGGGTTGCGGCACTGGAAGACGTGGCCGTCCGGATGCACAGTGAGGACTTCAGGTGGGTCGCAGCCGCCATCGGTGCACAACGGGATACCGGTGGCAACCTCAACGAGATTCTCGATCAAGTCGCAGAGACCATTCGCGAACGGCAGCATGTTCGGCTGCAGGTCATGGCGCTGTCCGCTGAGGGGCGATTGTCCGCAGTCGTCTTGATGTTGCTGCCGGTCTTGATCGGTGCGTACTACACGATGGTTGCCAGCGAGTCCATGTCCACGTTCATCGCAACGGGGATAGGAAAGATGCTTCTGGCCGGCAGTCTGATCGCCTACGTGCTCGGCGGGCTGTGGATGCGATCCATCGTTCGGATCGACTTCTGAGGGGGCGATGACATTGATTCTCTTGGCCATCGTCTTGATCGTGAGTTCACTGGGTGCTGCTGCAGTGGGTCTTGGTGTCGTCTCAATGCCGGACAATCGAGTGCACAAGCGTGCCATGGCACTGGCGGCTGCCGGATTTACACCGAAGAAGTCACGACGCCTCATTCCGCAAAATCAGCTGGATCGTGGCTGGCTGGCTCAGCTCACGCCGCCGTCGTTCACCGCGCGTATCGAGCGCAACCTCGTGCTCGCGGGTCGACCGGACGGCTGGAGTCTGGACAAGGCCATCCTCTACAAGCCGATCGGCTTCGCGTTCGGGGTGTTCTTCTTCCTCGTCATGCTGTCGAAGGGCGAGCCGATGCTTGTCCTCTTCGGGCTCGCGATGATCGTGCTCGGTTACTTCTTCCCGGACTTGCTGATCAAGAACATGGCGATCAAGCGCCAGGAACAGATCCAGAAGGAGCTGCCCGACCTGCTCGATCAGGTGGTGATCTCGATCGAGGCGGGCGTCGGTTTCGAGGCGGCTTTGGCTCGTGCCGGTGAGCGCAACACCGGCCCGCTCGCTGACGAGGTCCTGCGTCTGGTGCAGGACATCGGGTTGGGTCTGTCTCGACGTGAGGCCTACTCGGCCCTCGCCGACCGGACCACCGTGGAGGATCTCCAGGGTTTTTGTCGCTCAGTCGTGCAGGCGCAGGAGTACGGGGTGTCGATCTCGTCGGTCGTGCGTTCGCAGGCCAAGGAGCTGCGTCTCAAGCGGCGCATGCGGGCCGAGGCTGCGGCGCAGAAGGTGCCGGTCAAGATCCTGATTCCGTTGATGATCTGCGTCCTGCCCGTGTTGTTCGTCATCGTCTTGGGGCCGGCCATCGTGTCCGCGTACGCGAACAACTGAGACCCGCTCCCTCGGGGTGCGACCCGGGTCCCATTGCCCGACGGGGCGGGGGCCCGGGTTCGTGCGTTCAGGCGAGTGCTTGACAGGCCGCTTTACATTATCTACGGTTTTGTAAACCGTAGGAGGTGCAGCATGACCGTTCAGGCAACCGTCGACGGCCACACCATCGAGTGGACCGACCGCAAGCGCTATCTGTGGATCATGGGAGCGATCATCCCGTTGATCCCCGTCTCGATGTGGGGCCTGTACGCCCTGACCGACTCGACCCTGGCCTGGTACTTCGGCCCGGTGTTCGTGTTCGTCGTGATCCCGCTGTTCGACCTGGTTGCCGGGCTCGACCCCGACAACCCGCCGGACGAGGTGCTCGAGGCGCTCGAGGAGGACCGCTTCTACCGCTGGGTCACGTACGCGTTCATTCCACTGCAGATAGCGGGCCTGGTGTGGGGCGCCTACCTGCTCGGCGGCGGCACGCTGCCGGGTATCGAGGATCCGCTCACCGTCGCGCAGAAGATCGGCCTGGCCCTCGGCCTGGGCATGGTCGCCGGCATCGGCATCAACACCGCCCACGAGCTGGGGCACAAGAAGGAGGAGTACGAGCGGTGGTTCGCCCGTGTCGCCCTCGCCCAGACGTTCTACGGACACTTCTACATCGAGCACAACCGCGGCCACCACGTCCGCGTCGCCACCCCTGAGGACCCCGCGTCCGGACGCCTCGGCGAAGTCGTGTGGGAGTTCTTCCCCCGCACCGTCTGGGGCAGCCTGACCAGCGCCTGGGAGCTGGAGAAGAAGCGCCTGGGCCGACTGGGCAAGAAGCCGTGGACGATCAGGAACGACCTGTTCAACGCGTGGATGTTCTCCGTCCTGCTGTGGGGTGCGCTCACCATCGCCTTCGGCATCGAGATCCTGCCCTACCTGCTGATCCAGGCCGTCGTGGGCATCTGGTTGCTCGAATCGGTCAACTACCTCGAGCACTACGGCATGAAGCGGCAGAAGCTGGAGTCGGGCCGCTACGAGCGGGTCAACCCGTCGCACTCGTGGAACAGCAACAACATCGGCACCAACGTGCTGCTGTACCACCTGCAGCGTCACAGCGACCATCACGCCAACCCGACGCGCCGCTACCAGGCGCTGCGCAACTTCAAGGAAGCGCCGGCACTGCCGACCGGTTACGCCGGCATGATCGTGCTGACCTGGATCCCGGCCGTCTGGCGCAAGGTCATGGACCACCGGGTGCTGGAGCACCTCGACGGTGACCTGGAGCGCGCGAACCTCCACCCGCGCGTCGCCGAGAAGTACCGCCGCCGCTACGGCACGGCTGAGAAGGTTGCTGCGGCATGAGCAAGTTCATCTGTCCCAACTGCGAGTACGTCTACGACGAGGAGCAGGGGCATCCGCGGGAGGGGTGGCCGGCAGGAACGGCGTTCGCCGACATCGACCCGGACTGGACGTGCCCGGACTGCGGCGTCCGTGAGCAGGTCGACTTCTTGCCCATCGAGCACTTCGTCCGCAACGACCAGGACGGTCCGATCATCAGCATGGAGACCCGAGCCACCGACCAGGGAGCAGACCGATGAAGCGTTACCAGTGCCAGCAGTGCGGATTCATCTACGACGAGGCCGAGGGCTGGCCGGAGGAAGACATCCCACCGGGAACCAAGTGGGACGACATCCCCGACGACTGGACATGTCCGGACTGCGGAGCCGCCAAGGCCGACTTCGTGATGGTCGAGCTCTGATCGACTCATGACCGCCGACACCAGCAGGCAGTTGGCAGGGGCCCCCACCCGTGAACGGCTGCTGTCGGCGGCCTATGAGCTGACCGAGACCGACGGGTGGGGGTCGGTCACGATGTCGCGCGTCGCCCGGGCCGCAGGTGTCAGCCGGCAGACGGTCTACAACGAGTTCGGTACCAAGCACGGACTGGCCCAGCAGCTGGCGTTGACCGAGACCGTCACGTTCCTCGAGGTCGCCCGTCGGGGCCTGGAGAGCGCCGACGACGTCATCGAGGGTCTGCGCGCCGCGTGCCAGGGGGTGCTGGAGTACGCCGAGTCCAGCGTCATCATCCGCAGCATCGCCGGACCCTGGACCGAGGACACCGACACCGACTTCCTGAAGCTGCTGACCACCGAGTCGCAGCAGATCGTCGACCTGGCCTCGCTCGCCGTCCGCGACCTGATCGTCGCCCGGTTCGGGCCGCTGCCGATCAGCGACTCCGAGCTGGACGTCGCGGTCGAGGTCGTCATCCGACTGGTGCTCTCGCACCTGACCCGTCCCGGGAAACCGCCCGCCGACGCGGCGGCCGACATCTCCTGGCTGGCCTCACGGGTGCTCGGCTAGATCCAGCGCGGGAACCACATCCGGTGGTGCCAGGTGTCGTACGGCACCAGCTCACCGGTCAGCACGGGTCGAAAGTAGATGAACAGGCCGATCACGAGCGCCACGTACAGGCCGATTGTGAGCCACGAGGCGTAGCGCGCCGGAGGGGTCTTCGCCGATGTCGCCCAGACGTGCGCTGCCATGGACAGGGCCACGATCATGAACGGCAGCACCGTCACGGCGTAGAACGAGAAGATCGGTCGATCGGCGTTGGCGAACCACGGCAACCACCCGGACAGGACGCCGACGACGGGGATCGACCAACGACCGTCACGCGTGCGGATCCACATCACGACGGCACCGATCGTGGCGGCTGCCCCCGCCCACCAGACGGCCGGGTTGCCCAGGATCGTGGTCACCCGCATGCAGCTGGAGCCGGCGGGTGCGCCGCAATCTGCAGCGGGCAGGTCGTTGATCGCGTCGACGCCAACAGGGCGCTCCATCAGCAGCCAACCGACGGGGTTCGACTGGTACGGATGCGTCGCGGAGTCCAGTCCTGAGGTGTGGAAGTCGAACGTCATGACATGGAAGTGCCACAGCGATCGGAGGGCATCGCGCGTCTCGCCCAGGAATCCTCTCGTCGGGTGGTCGACATAGGCGCCCCACGGTGCGGAGTAGTCGCCGTAGCCGTGGCCGAATCGCGCCTCGTAGGCCTCGTGATGGACCAACCAGCCCGTCCACGACAACACGTAGACGACGAACGCGACACCGACGATCAGCCAGAACGCAGGGATTCCGACTCGCGCCAGCTGCATCGGCCAGTGGCGCAGATCCGGTCGACGGCGGACCACTTCCCAGACGACGACCGTGACACCGAAGGCGGCGAGACCGTACAGGCCGCTCCACTTCGTGGCGCACGCCATGCCGAAGCACACGCCTGCCGCGGACTGCCACAGTCGCAGCGACCGGCCCGCCGCGTCCATGCCCGCCGCCAGGCAGGCAGCCGCGCACACCAACCAGAACGCCAGGAAGACGTCCAACAGCGCCAGGCGTGAGAGCACGAAGTGGGCGCCGTCGAAGCACAACAGGATCCCGGCCAGGCAGCCGGCCCAGGTCGAGCCCGTCAGGCGACGGACCAGTCGGGCCAGCACCAGGACCGTCAGCGCCCCGATCACGACCGAGCTGATCCGCCACCCGAATCCGTCGAGTCCGAAGAAGTGCTCACCGATCGCGATCAGTGCGTGCCCGCCGTCCGGGTGCACGACCCACGACGGCTCGCCGGTCAACAACCCGTCGAGCTGACCTGACTCGATCCGGGCGTTCGCGTCGTCGACGAAGTCCTGCACGTATCCGTGGTGCAGCAGCGACCACGCGTCCTTGGCGTAGTACGTCTCGTCGAACAACAGTCGGTTCGGCGTTCCGACGTGCCAGACGCGGACGGCGAACGCCAGCAGCGCGACGCCGACGGGGCCGATCCAACCCCAGGCCCGCTCGCTGATCCGCTGCACCCGGCCACCCTATGAGAGGCACGCCCGCGAGAGGGGTAACTGCGAGTGGCATCCATCGTTGACTGTGATGCAGGACACTCCCACCACAGACAGGTCTGCCTCCGTGCGCTTCCATCGCTCCTTGATCGCGACCGCAGCCGCCGCGACGGTTCTTCCGCTCGTCGCCACCCTCGCCCCGTCCGCATCGGCGGCAGGCACCCCGCTCAACCCGTCGGACGGGACCTACTCGGCCACCATCACGCGAACCGAGCACGGAATCCCGCACATCGTCGCGGACGACTGGGGGTCGCTCGGCTTCGGGCACGGCTACGCGACCGCAGAGACCGGCATCTGCAACCTGGCCGACACGCTGCTGACCGGCAAGGGCGAACGGTCCGAGTACCTGGGTGCCGACGGTCGCTACACCGACTACGTCTCGCTCGACGCCACCAACCTGCAGACCGATGCGTTCTTCACCGACGTTCGCAACCGGCAGGCCGTCGAGAAGCTGTTGGCCGATCCGGTCCGGGGGCCGGGCGACGAGACCCGCGCGATGGTCGAGGGCTACGTCAAGGGGGTCAACCAGTACCTGGCCGACGTCGGCGGGAGCGACGGCATCAGCGACGAACGGTGCCGCGGGGCCGAATGGGTGCGTCCGGCCTCGACGCTCGATCTCTGGTACGGGTTGTACGCGGCGAACATGCTCGCCTCCGCCGGGCCGTTCATCGGCGCGATCGCCGACGCCGACCCGCCGTCGCTGAAGGACACCGGTCTGCCGCTGAGCCTGCTGGGACTGCCGGCGCTGCCTATCCCCGATGTGCTCGACCTTCCGCTGCTGGACCTGACCAGGCTGTTGCCGTTCGCCAAGGTGCCCAAGAAGCTGCCCTCGGCCGATGAGCTGAAGTCATCGCTGGGCAAGGATCCAGAATCGGCGTTCGGTTCCAACGCCATCGCGGTCGGTAGTGATCACACGATCGACGGTCGCGGCATGCTGTTGGGCAACCCGCACTTCCCGTGGTTGGGTCGCTACCGATTCGAGCAGGTCCAGCTGACGATCCCCGGCGCCTACGACGCGGCGGGCGCCTCGCTGATGGGGTCACCGGTGATCAACATCGGCTTCAACGACGACGTCGCGTGGAGCCACACCGTCTCGACGGGCTACCGCTTCACGCCGTACGAGTACCGCACGATCCCCGGGTTCCCGACCAAGTACCTCACGGACAAGGGCATCTTCGACCTGGAGGAACGGCCCGTCCAGGTGCAGGTCAAGCAGGACGACGGCTCGCTGGCGACGGTCGAGAAGACCCTGTACCGCACCGAGATCGGGTACGTCATGGACAACCCCGACACGCTGATGGGCTGGACGCCACTGGGCTTCGTGGCGATGCGGGACGCCAACGCCGAGCAGCTGCGGACGCTCGACTCGTTCCTGGAGATGAGCAAGGCCTCGACCGCCGAGGAGCTGCTGGCGGCGCAGGACCGCACGGGCGGCATCCCGTGGGTCAACACGATCGCAGCCGACCGCGACGGCACCGCGCTGTACGCCGACCACTCGGTCGTGCCGAACGTGCCGGACGCGCTGGTCAACTCCTGCATCACGCCGATCGGCCTGGTCACCAAGCAGATGGCCGGTCTGCCGATCCTGGACGGCACCCGCGCGACGAGCAGCTGCGCGTGGAAGACCGACGCGGACGCGTCGAGGCCCGGCATCTTCGGTCCTCAGAACATGCCGTCGGTCGCGACCACCGACTGGGTCATGAACGCCAACGACTCGTACTGGCTGCCCAACCCGGACACCCGCCTCGAAGGGTTCGCCGGCATCATCGGCTGCGAGAACTGCGAACGCACGCTCCGCTCGCGGATGATCTACCAGGCCGTCGACGAGCTGCTCGACGAGGGCCCACTGACGCACCAGAAGCTGGCCGACCTCCAGCACTCGGAGCAGAACAAGGCCGTCATCCTGGCCCGCGAGAACGATGATCTGGCCAAGGTGTGCGCGGCTGCCAAGGGTGGGGCGGCGTGCGACGTGCTGGCGAGCTGGGACGGCCTGGGCAAGGTCGACAGCCGCGGACTGGTGCTGTTCAACGAGTTCTTCACCCGGTTGCCCGCCAACGTGTGGAAGGTGCCGTTCTCGGCGGCCGATCCGGTCAACACGCCACGTGACCTCAAGGAACGCGACAAGAAGGTGGTCCAGGCGATGGTCGACGCGATCGCCTACCTGAACGACCAGGGCGTCGCGCTCGACGCCACGTGGGGTTCGCAGAACGTCGCGGACAAGCCGGGCGAGAAGATCGCGATCCCGGGTGGACCGCATGCGTTGGGCTTCTTCAACGTCGTGGTGGGCAAGCCGCCGTACGACAACCCCGGCAAGGCGTTGTACCCCATCAACTACGGCTCGTCGCACGTCCAGGCCGTCTCGTTCACCGATTCGGGACCTGAGGCGTCGACGATCCTGACGTACGGCCAGTCCGACGACCCGACCTCGCCGTACTTCCGCGACCAGACCGAGCTGTTCAGCCGCAGCGGCTGGGTCTCGTTCCCCTACACGAAGGTACAGATCGCTCAACAGAAGATCTCCACGCAGAGCGTCACCGGCCGGCGCTGAGCCCGCCCGGGCGGGCTGCGCGCAGTCGGGGCGGCTGGCAGGATGAGACGGTGCTGATCCTCGCCGGGACCCCGATCGGCCGCGTGTCCGACGTCGGGCCGCGGCTGGCCGAAGTGCTGGCGACCGCCGACGTCGTGGCCGCCGAGGACACCCGCCGGCTGCAGCGTCTCGTCGACGACCTGGGCGTCACCCTGACGGGTCGGGTCGTGTCGTACTTCGAGGGCAACGAGGAACGCCGTACCACCGAGCTCGTCGACCGTCTCGATGCCGGCGAGACCGTCGTGCTCGTGACCGACGCCGGCATGCCGAGCGTGTCCGATCCGGGCTATCGGCTCGTCGCTGCGGCGGTCGAGCGCGACATCGTCGTGACGTCGGTACCCGGTCCGTCGGCCGTCACGACGGCGCTCGCCGTGTCCGGACTGCCCGTCGACCGGTTCTGCTTCGAGGGGTTCCCGCCGCGGAAGGCCGGCGAGCGGGCGCGGACCTTGACCGCGCTGGCGGCCGAACGACGCACCATGGTGTTCTTCGAGTCCCCGCATCGCACCGAGGCGACGCTGCGGGCGATGGCCGAGGCGTTCGGCGCCGATCGCCGTGCCGCTGTGTGCCGTGAGCTGACCAAGACCTATGAAGAGGTGGTGCGCGGGTCGCTGGCCGAGCTCGCCGACTGGGCGAGCGGCGACGTCAAAGGAGAGGTCACGCTCGTCGTCGAGGGCGCGGCCGAGATCGCGCGTACCTACACCACCGATGAGCTGCGCGAGCAGGTCGACGAGCTGCAGGCCCAGGGGTACAGCCGCAAGGACGCCGTCGCCGAAGTCGCCGCACGCACGGGTGTCCGCCGTCGAGAGGTCTTCGACGCCGCTCACTGAGGCTCACTAGGATTGAGTCGTGCCTGAGAACTCCGAGGAAGTCTTCTACCTGACGACGCCGATCTACTACGTCAACGACGCTCCCCACATCGGACACGGGTACACCACCGTCATGGGCGACATCATCACGCGCTGGCACCGACAGCGCGGCGAGGACGTCTGGTACCTGACCGGGACCGACGAGCACGGCCTGAAGGTGCTGCGCAAGGCCGAGCAGAACCAGATGAGCGCCCAGGAGTGGGCCGACCGGTTGATCGAGACCGAGTGGAAGCCGCTGCTGGAGACGATCGACGTCGCCAACGACGACTTCATCCGCACCACCGAACAGCGCCACCTCGACGGCGCCAAGGCGTTCTGGCAGGACCTGTACGACCGCGGCGAGGTCTACAAGGGCGAGTTCTCCGGCTGGTACTCGGTCGGTTCCGAGGAGTTCGTCGCCGACGACGACGTGCTCGACGGTGAGGGCGAGGACGAGGGACACAAAGTGTCGGCGCTCGACGGCAGCCGGCTGGAGCGGGTCACCGAGGAGAACTACTTCTTCAAGCTGTCGGCCTACCAGGACAAGCTGCTGGAGCTGTACGAGGCGCACCCGGAGTTCATCCAGCCCGAGTCGTCGCGCAACGAGATCATCCAGTTCGTCAAGCGCGGACTCAACGACCTGTCGATCTCGCGCTCGACCTTCGACTGGGGCATCCAGATTCCGTGGGATCCCGACCACGTCATGTACGTGTGGATCGAGGCGCTGCTCAACTACGTCACGGCCATCGGCTACGGCACCGACGACGAGAGATTCCGCAAGCTGTGGCCGGCGAATGTGCACCTGGTCGGCAAGGACATCGCGCGTTTCCACGCCGTCATCTGGCCGGCCATGCAGATGGCTGCCGGAATCGACGTCACGCACCGCGTGTTCGCGCACGGATGGCTGCTGGTGGGCGGTCAGAAGATGTCCAAGTCCAAGGCCAACGGCATCCGGCCCGACGAGATCGTCTCGGTGTTCGGTTCGGACGCCTACCGGTACTACTTCTCGCGTGCGCTCACGTTCGGTCGCGACGGATCGATCTCGTGGGAGGACATCCACGCGCGGTACCACGCCGAGCTGGCCAACGGGCTGGGCAACCTCGCGTCGCGGGTCGCAGCCATGATCGGCAAGTACTTCGACGGCCAGCTGCCGTTCGCCGGTGAGATCACCGACGCCGAGCAGCAGATCATCGACCTGGTCGCCGATGCGACCCGTCGGGCCGACGCAGCGATCGACGACGTCGCTCCGCACGACGCCGTCTCCGCCGTGTGGGAGATCGTCGACGCCCTCAACGGCTACCTGGCCGATCAGGCGCCGTGGAAGGTCGCCAAGGACGACCTGATCCGCACCGCCACGATCCTGGTGACCGCCGCCGAGGGGCTGCGTGCCCTGTCGGTGCTGCTGGCTCCGGTGATGCCGAAGGCGACCCAGGCGCTGTGGCAGTCACTCGGTGCGCAGGACACGTTGGGCCCGCTGGCCGAGCAGCGCATCGACCGGGTCGCCGACTGGAACCAGCTCGCACCGGGCACCGCCGTCACCAAGGCCGAGTCGCTCTTCCCGCGGATCGAAGCGACCGAATGACCGAAGGCTGGCCGGAGGCTCCCGACCCGCTCCCGTCGCCGGTCGTCGACAACCACTGCCACATGGATCACCGCATCCGCGGTGGTCTGCTGATCCCGATCGACGAGGCGCTCGAGCGTGCTGCCGCTGTCGGTGTGACACGGACGGTCCAGGTCGGCTGCGACCTCGACAGCTCTCGGTGGGCGATCGAGGCCGCGACCGTTCATCCGTCGGTCGTTGCCGCGGTGGCGTTGCATCCCAACGACGCGGCCCGGATGACCGACAGCGAACTCGATGCGGCGTTGGGCGAGATCGACCGACTGGCCGCAGACCCGAGTGTGCGGGCCGTGGGCGAGACCGGCCTCGACTACTTCCGCACAGGCGTCGACGGGCGACCGAAGCAGCACCGATCGTTCCGCGAGCACATCGCCATCGCCAAGCGGCACGACCGCACGCTGGTCATCCACGATCGCGACGCCCACGACGACGTGCTGAGGACCATCGACGACGTCGGTGCCCCCGACCGATGGGTCATGCACTGCTTCTCCGGCGACGCGGCCTTCGCCCAGGCGTGCGTGGAACGCGGCGCTCACCTATCGTTCGCCGGAACCGTCACGTTCAAGAACGCCGACAACCTGCGCGAGGCGCTCGCCGTCACGCCGCTGGAGCGGATCCTGGTCGAGACCGACGCTCCGTTCCTGACCCCGACTCCACACCGCGGCAAACCCAATGCGTCGTTCCTGATCCCGCTCACCGTGCGCTTCATGGCCGACGTCATCGGGACCGATCTGACGACCCTCTGTCAGGCGATCGAGGCCAACACCGACCGCGCTTTCGGCGGTTCGTGGCCGCAATTCGGCCAGTGAGCGACTGATCACACTTCTTGGCGATGACCCACTGATTCCGTATCGTGGGTTGCTGCTGTGTCCCCGACCCCAGGATTCCTCGTGAGCCCCAGGTCTCATCTACGTTCCATTCCCCTCATCGCACTCAACATCGCCATCGGCCTCGTGGTCGTGGGCGCCACCGCCGCCTACGGCGCGCTGAGCGTGCGGGTGCAGGTGACCGTCGACGGTCACACCGAGACGATTCGCACGTTCGGCGACACGGTCGACGACGTGCTCCGGGCCCGCGACGTCACGGTACGTGACGGCGACCGTCTCAACTTCGCGCCGTCGCATCGTCTGGCCGACGGCGACGAGATCGTCGTCGAGTACGCCAAGCCCGTGACCCTCGCGGTCGACGGTGATGTCTCCGAGCACATCGTGTTCGACCCCACCGTGGGCGAGGCGCTCGACACCCTCGGGGTCACCGTGTCCGAAGGGGCCTACCTGTCGGAGGCGCTCGACCAACAGATCCCACGCAGAGGTGACACGCTCGTCGTGAGCAACGTCAAGGATCTCGTGGTGGTGGCCGACGGCGAGAAGCACGAGATCAGCACCAACGAACCCACCGTCGCCGAGGTCGTCGCTGCCGCGGGTGTCGAGCTGGACGCCGACGACGAGGTCAAACCCGGCGCCGACTCCTACGTCAAGCCCGATACCGAGCTGAAGGTCGTGCGGATCAAGAAGGTCAACAAGACCGAGACGGTCGACATCGACTTCGATGTCGAGGTGCGCAAGGACGACGACTTGATGGTCACCGACACCCAGGTCGTCTCGCGCGGCAAGGACGGCCGAGCCCGAGAGGTCGTCACGCTCGTCTACGCGGATGGCAAGCTACGAGAGCGGATCGTCAACTCCTCGACGACGTTGGAGGAGCCCGTGACGCAGGTCGTGCGACGCGGCACCCAGACGACTCCTCCCGACAGCGTCTGGGACAAGATCGCGCAGTGCGAATCGGGCGGCAACTGGAGCATCAACACCGGCAACGGCTACTACGGCGGGTTGCAGTTCAGCGCCGCCACGTGGCGCAGCGTCGGCGGCCCGGGTCTGCCCCACCAGCACAGCCGCGAGGTGCAGATCAAGTACGCCAAGATCCTGCAGGCGCGTGCCGGCTGGGGTCAGTGGGGCTGTGCACACGCGAGGTTCAACTGACCGACGTGCGGCTCCTCGGGCCGCAGGACGTCCGTGAGCTCGCCGCCACGTGTGGTGTACGGCCGACGAAGCAGCGCGGCCAGAACTTCGTCATCGACGCCAACACGGTGCGCCGCATCGTCCGGGCCTCCGGTGTCGACGAGTCCGACGTCGTGGTCGAGATCGGGCCCGGGCTCGGTTCGCTGACGCTGGCGCTGCTGGAGGTCGCTCGTCACGTCACAGCGGTCGAGGTCGACGAGGTGCTCGCGGCCCAGCTGCCCACCACGATCGCCCAGTACGCACCTGGCGCATCGTTCGAGCTCGTCGTGGCCGATGCGATGCGCGTCGACTCGTTGCCCGGTCCGGCACCGACGGCGCTGGTGGCGAACCTGCCGTACAACATCTCGGTGCCGGTGCTCCTGCACTTCCTCGACACGTTCGAGACGATCCAGCACGGTCTGGTGATGGTGCAGTCCGAGGTCGCACACCGGTTGGCCGCGGCCCCTGGGTCGCGGATCTACGGCATTCCGTCGGTCAAGGCCGCCTGGTACGGCGATCTGCGACTGGCCGGCAACATCGGACGCAACGTGTTCTGGCCGGCACCCAACGTCGACTCGGCGTTGGTGGCCTGGGAACGACGAGAACCGCCCGGTGACGACGACCTGCGTCGGCGGACCTTCGCGATCGTCGACGCGGCGTTCGCGCAGCGACGCAAGACGTTGCGCGCAGCTCTGGCCACCGTGGCCGGCAGCCCCGGCGAGGCGGAGACCGCGCTGGTCGCGGCGGGTGTCTCCCCGCAGGCGCGTGGTGAACAACTCGCGCTGGAGGAGTTCATGGCCGTCGCCCGTGCCCTCCGGGACCACTAGGTTGAGACGGTGACCTCCGCAACCGTCAGAGTGCCGGCGAAGATCAACCTGTGCCTGGGGGTGGGCCCGGCACGCCCTGACGGCTTCCACCCGTTGGCGACCGTCTACCAAGCCGTCGACCTGCACGACGAGGTGCGGGCGTCCGTGCGAGACGACGAGACGGTGACGGTCTCGGTCAACACCGCGCTCGACGTCCACGCGGAGGACTCGGCCGTACCGGAGGACGAGAGCAACCTTGCGGTGCGGGCCGTGCGGGCGTTGCAGCGGGTCTCCGGCGTGACCGACGGTGTCGACCTGGCGATCCGCAAGGCGATCCCCGTGGCCGGCGGAATGGCCGGCGGTTCGGCCGACGCCGCTGCCGCACTCGTGGCGTGCAACGAGCTGTGGGGCCTGGGCATGTCCAAGCTGGACCTGGAGCCGATCGCCGCGCAGCTGGGCAGCGACGTGCCGTTCCTGCTGCACGGCGGGAACGCGGTCGGCAGCGGTCGCGGCGAGACGATCAGTCCCGTGCTGGGCCGGGGAACCTTCCACTGGGTGTTCGCGACCGCGAGCGAGGGCCTGTCCACGGCCGAGGTCTACGCCCAGTTCGACCGACTGGCCGAGGAGCGAAAAGTCCCCGACCCCGCAGTGCCCGACGCCCTGCTCGGGGCGCTGCGCACCGGTGATGCCAAAGCACTCGGCACCCAGCTGTCGAACGATCTGACGCCGGCCGCGCTGTCGCTGCGTCCGGAGCTGGGGGACACCCTCAGCATCGGCTTGGAGGCCGGTGCTCTCGGCGCGATCATCTCCGGCTCGGGCCCCACGTGCATGTTCCTGGTCGAGCACGAGCAGCACGGCCTCGACGTCGCCATCGCGCTCAACAGCGTCGCGACCTGCGCCGACGTCATCGCCTCCACAGGCCCTGTCCCCGGCGCCCGACTCATTTCCTGATCTGCTGCCCGCCTCGGGGTGTGGAAACCGGGGTGACGCGACCGCGGTGTTGCGTTAGGTTCTCTGGCATGAGATTCGGGGGGATCGTCCTGGCCGCCGCGTTGCTGCTCGGCGCCTGCACCGACGACCCGGCGCCGAAGGAGCCCACCGGCACAACGTCCGCAACAGCCGGTCGCCCTACCCCCACCGCCACCCTCCCCGTCATGCCCGACCAGGCCAAGGAAAACTCGCCTGAGGGGGCAACCGCGCTCGTGGCGTATTGGGTCGAACTATCCAACTACGCCGCAGAAACTGGCGATGTTGAGGCCTTGGCGAGGATTTCAGCCTCGGATTGCGAAGGATGCGCGAAGTACATCGAGTTGTACCGAACCACGTATTCGAACGGGGGATATTTCAAAGGGGGAGCATGGGAACTCGGCGACGCTAGGGTCTCGCACGTTGATGAATCATATTTTGTCGCGGTCCATGTCTCGTGGGACAAATCGAGCTTCAAGGCGGACGCGCACGACGAAGAACACGCCGACGGCGCGGGCAGCGATGATTTGACGTTCGAAGTGCGCGGTGGGAAAGTCCGCCAACTCGTTCTAGGCGGTGCGGAGTGAGGGCAACTGCGGTTGCGGTGATTGCGCTGTGCCTAGTGATGTTCTCCCCGACGTCATCCAGTGCAGATGTCGATGTCTCTCCGCGTGCAAATATGAGAGACCCGGCGGTCCTTATAGAGGGCCTGAACCTGCATGAGCCTAGGGCCCGTCTTCAGGGCGATGACACGCACTTGGCTCCAGCAAAGGCCTACGAGCCAGAGTTCTTTCAATATGTTTGCCCGTTGGATCCTGACATTGGACAGTACGGATGCCGGACATATGAGGACGAAGACGACGACCGCGAGGTGACGGACGGGGACGTGTTGAGGGCGGCGCGGGAGATCGGGTTGCCGCAGCTTCCGGTCACCGTCCAGCCGGGTGAGCAGACGCTGGTCAATGCTGACACCATCTTCTCGACGGCACCGCAGGCCTTCGATCATTCGGTCACGCTGCTCGGGTTCGGTGTGGACATCGTCGCCACTGCGACGTCGTACACGTGGCATCATGGCGACGGCACCAGTAGTCGTACGAGTACGGCGGGGCGCCCGTACCCCGCGTTCGACGTCACGCACCGGTATCAGCGGGCAGCAGATTCGGTCCGCCCTCGCGTCGATGTCACGTATCGCATTCGGTACCGCGTCGACGGTGGACCGTGGCGCACGATCGATCAGACCGTCACGGCGGCCGGGCCGGCCGCCGAGCTCGACGTCCGCGAGGCCGTCCCGGTCCTCGTCAAGCCCTGAGCCGCTCCCACTGAGCAAATTTCGCGGGCTCATGCACGGGTTGTCCCCGGTGAAGTGGTGCATCACCCCGCAAATTCGGGGGTGGGTCCGGGGTCAGGGGGTGACGGAGTGGGCCCTGAGGGCGGTGTAGGGGTCGACGGGGGCGCCGCCGCCGGGACGGACCTCGAGGTGCAGGTGCGGGCCGGTGACGTTGCCGGTCGAGCCGGTGTAGCCGATCACCTCGCCGGGAGCGACCTTCTGGCCGGGCGAGACCACGATGCGGCTCTGGTGGCAGTACCAGATGTCGGTGCCGTCGTTGAGTCGGATGATCGTGCGGTTGCCGTACGCGCCCTCGTAGCCGGTCGAGATGACGGTACCGGCAGCAACCGAGACGATCGTCGAACCGGACGGGCCGGCGAAGTCCAAGCCGGTGTGGCTGTTGGCCCACAGCCCCGAACGCTGTCCGAAACGTGCCGACAGGTGGTAGCCGGTGACCGGCAGGACCCACTGGTTCCGCTTCACCTCGGCACCCGTGGCGTCGACCTTGGCGGCCAGCTGCTTGACGGCCGTCTCGGTCTGGGCGGCCTGCGCCTTGGACTGCTTGTTGAACGACGCGCGATCGAAGTCGCGACTGACGTCGACCGACCCGACCGTCGTGCTGCCGTCGCTGGAGTAGGACTCAGAAATCGTCTGGTAGTCGTGTGCCGCCAGGGTGTCGGTGTCGGTGGCGTTGCCGACGACCGTCGACAACAGGCCCGCAACGATCAGAACGACCGACCCGGCCATGGCCGGAGTCGGTCGAAGATGTGCTCTGCGCTTGGGGGCCACGCGACGGCCGGCGCGAGTGCCGGGCCCAGTCGAAGGGGTCGCCTGACGGGTGTCTAGTCGGCGTTTTGGCGCAGACGACACGCAACGACCTCCAGGGGGGAGAAGAGCACAGCAGGAACGACCTTATAGGAACCCGGGGGGCCAGGGAAATCCCTCGGGCGGACTATGGACCTCGGATCGGCACGTCCAGGCGGGGGAACCCTCTGGAGCTGTGACCACTTTCACGCCGTACAACCCCTGCAATCGTGGGACGATCGGACAATGCCCGCTGTGTTCGACCGTGTCGATCGGGTCGTCGTCGGATCGGTCGGTGACGACAGGTCCTCGCGGCTCGCGGCACGCGCCCTTCTCATGGCAGGACGCGAGGTCGTGTTCGTCGGTGGTGACCAGAGCGTCGAGGAGATCGCTCGCACGGTCGTCGCCGAAGACGCGGGTACGGTCGTCGTCGATGCTTCTGTCGATGTGCTCGACGAGCTCCGAGCGGTGCTGCGCACCCTCGGTCGACCGGACGTCAACGTCAAGAATTGCGGGGAGTAGAGTCGATGCGGCTCGCCGGCAGGCCTGCCCTTCGGGTGCAGCTCTCCCCGAAGCAAGATGGCTCGAAGCAATCTCGATTGCGCCACACACAATTTCCTAGCAGGACGGAATCACCGTGGATCTGATGGAGTACCAGGCGAAGGAACTCTTCGCCAAGCATGGCGTCGCGACGACGCTCGGCACCGTGGTCACCACCGCCGAAGAGGCGAAGACTGCAGCCGAGGCGATCGGCGGCGTTACCGTGATCAAGGCACAGGTCAAGGCCGGCGGTCGCGGCAAGGCCGGCGGCGTCAAGCTGGCCAAGACCGCCGACGAGGCGTTCGAGCACGCGTCGAACATCCTGGGCATGCAGATCAAGGGGCTCACGGTCAACCGCGTCCTGGTCACCCCCGCGACCCCGCCGCAGGAGGAGTACTACTTCTCGTTCCTGCTGGACCGCGCCAACCGTCAGTACCTGTGCATCGCCTCGGTCGAGGGCGGCGTCGAGATCGAGGAGGTCGCCAAGACCAACCCCGACGCGGTCAAGCAGATCGCGGTCGATCCGGGTGCCGGCGTCGACGAGGCCAAGGCGCGCGCCATCGCGACCGAGGCCAAGTTCCCCGAGCCCGTCTTCGAGCAGGCCGTCGCGATGATCCAGTCGCTGTACAAGGTCTTCGTCGAGGAGGACGCGACGCTCGTCGAGGTCAACCCGCTGGCTCGTCTCGAGGGCGACAAGCTGGAGGCCCTGGACGGCAAGGTGTCGCTGGACGACAACGCGTCAGAAGTCCGCCACCCTGACCACGAAGAGTTCGAGATCCGCGAAGAGGCCGACCCGCTGGAGGCCAAGGCCAAGGACAAGGGTCTGAACTACGTCAAGCTCGACGGTGAGGTCGGCATCATCGGCAACGGCGCGGGACTCGTCATGAGCACCCTCGACGTCGTGGCCTACGCCGGCGAGAAGCACGGCAACGTCAAGCCGGCCAACTTCCTCGACATCGGTGGCGGCGCCAACGCCCAGGTGATGGCCGACGGCCTCGACGTGATCCTCAACGATCCGCAGGTCAAGAGCGTGTTCGTCAACGTCTTCGGTGGCATCACCGCGTGTGACGAGGTCGCCAACGGCATCAAGGGCGCGCTGGAGATCCTCGGCGACGCGGCGACCAAGCCGCTCGTGGTCCGCCTCGACGGCAACAACGTCGACAAGGGCCGCGCGATCCTCAACGAGCTCAACCACCCGCTGGTCACTCAGGTCGACACGATGGACGGCGCGGCCGACAAGGCCGCCGAGCTGGCCAACGCCTGAGCCGCGGACGAAAAGGAACAGAGAACAACTATGTCGATCTACCTCAATTCCGACTCCAAGATCATCGTCCAGGGCATGACCGGTGGCATGGGCTCCAAGCACACCGCACTCATGGTCGAGGCCGGGTCCAACATCGTGGGCGGCGTCAACTCCCGCAAGGCCGGCACGTCGGTCGAGCTGGCCGGCAAGGACCTGCCGGTGTTCGGCACGGTCGCCGAGGCCATGGAGAAGACCGGTGCCAACGTGTCGGTCGTCTTCGTGCCGCCGGCGTTCACCAAGGACGCCTGCATCGAAGCCATCGACGCCGGCATCGAGCTGCTCGTGGTCATCACCGAGGGCGTGCCCGTCCAGGACACGGCCGAGGTGTGGTCGTACTTGCAGGGCAAGAGCACTCGCATGATCGGCCCGAACTGCCCGGGCATCATCACGCCTGGCGAGTCGCTGGCGGGCATCACTCCGCACACCATCGCGGGCAAGGGCCCCATCGGTCTGGTCTCGAAGTCGGGCACGCTGACCTACCAGATGATGTACGAGCTGCGTGACTTCGGTTTCACCACGGCGATCGGCATCGGTGGCGACCCGGTCATCGGCACGACTCACATCGACGCCCTCCAGGCGTTCGAGGCCGACCCCGACACCAAGGCGATCGTGATGATCGGCGAGATCGGCGGCGACGCCGAGGAGCGTGCGGCGGCCTACATCAAGGACAACGTGACCAAGCCGGTCGTCGGCTACGTCGCCGGGTTCACCGCTCCCGAGGGCAAGACCATGGGCCACGCCGGCGCCATCGTGTCGGGTTCGTCGGGCACGGCCGAGGCCAAGAAGGAGGCTCTCGAGGCCGTGGGCGTCAAGGTCGGCAAGACGCCGTCGGAGACCGCCGCCCTGATGCGCGAGATCCTGCAGAACCTCTGATCTGATCAGTCACGAAGGCCTCCACCGGATCCGGTGGAGGCCTTCGCTGTTCCGGTCGCCAGCGACGGAGGAGCGGGTAGGCGCTGGCGAGGTGTTGGGCTTGAACGAGCCTGTTGCCTGGGCGCCCTCGCATCACTCGGCGTAGACCAGGCGCGTGCCGGCCCGCTCGACCAGGTCGACGAAGACTTCTTCGGACACGTCGTACTTCTGGGCCGGGATCAGGGTCACCTGGGCGACGAAGCGGCCGCGCTGCACCAGGCCGACGCGGTAGCGGGCGGTCTGGTCCTGCGATGCCTCGAGGCTGACCAGCCAGGTCTTGCCGTTGACGTCGTCAACCTTGACCGGGTGCGTCTGACTGATCTCGGCGGTCAGGTTCTCGTCGGGGCAACCGTCGATGTCGTTGGAGACGTTCTTGACGAACTTCTTGGCCGCGTCGACGCTGTCGAACCGGGCGACCGACTCGGTGATGCCGAACTCCTTGGGCAGCTCCGTGGCCTGGTACAGCACGAAGATCCGTGACGATGCCTGCTCGACCGACTTGATGCCGAAGTCGGCCTTGTCGCACGGCGTCGCGGCCGGATTGGGTTCGGAGCGGGCTTCCACCGAGGCCCACACGCGGTCGACGTCGGCAATCGGTGGCAAGTCGACGACACCCAGGAACGCGGGCGCCTCGGTGGTCGGCGGCGGAATCGTCTCGGTGACCGTGAAGTCGTCGGTGCAGCGACCACCGCTGGCCCGGCACACCTTCGAGACCGAGTCGTTCAGGACCTCGGCGAACGCCTCGATCGACGGACCCTCGTCGCCGTCGACCTCGTGCACGACGGTGCTGGTGATGGCACCGGAGTGGGCGAAGCCGACCGTGAACGTGCGCACGGGCGACTTGTGGGACCGCAGCCGCAAGATGGTGAAGTCACCGAACGGGCGTTGGACGGTGTGCGCCGACAACAGCTGCACGCGCGGGTGGGCGCAGTCGGCGAACCAGCTGATCAGAGTTTGAGCTGCGTCGTCGGCGCGGCTCGCGCTGCGTGAGACCTCGATCGACTGCGCGACCCGGGCGTTACCGGTGGACCCGGAGAACGAGCGGACGAACACGCGCAGAGGGTCCTTGTCGGCGAACCGCTGCGTGGGGCACGTGGCGTAGGGCGTGGTGCTCTTCGGATCGTCGTCGGTTCCCACCAGGGTCCACGTCGAACCGTCGGAGATCGGCGCCAGCTGCGCCTCGCTGAGCAGGTCGTCGGTCGTCAGCTTGCGGGCGTCGAGGACGATGTCGTTGCCTTCGGCGCCGAGTCGCTCGCGATGGGGCAGTCCGTCCTGGATCTCGACTGCGTCCCCGGTCGTGACGGCGAACCCCGAACCGAGCACGGCCAGGACCGCCAGCGCGACCAGCAGGACCGTGTTGCGCTGCGTGCCGCGGCGCGCAGCGGTGCGGACGTCGGCGACGTCTGGCACCGTGAGGCCGGCGGTGGCCGACGACAAGTTCTGCAGTCGGACCTCGAGGGTCGCGATGCTGTCACCGGTCGACGCCTCCAGCGCTGCGAGCGCATCGGTGGCCTGCTCGATGCCGTCCTCGGCCCCGATTCCGACTTCGCGGGATGCCTCCTCCAGATCGGTGTTGCCCAGGGTCATCAGGACGAGGAGCCGGCGCTGGTCGACCGACAGCGCACCCAGCGCATCGAGCAGCTCGACGTCCGAGTCGTCCTCGCGCCGGCGTCGCAGCGGGTGCGTGCTGCGGTTGAGCGAGGTGGCCTTCCACGCCTCGTTGCGGACGTATGCCAGCGGGGCACGATCGCGGATCTTCGACCAGTCGCGCCAGGCGCGACGGAACGCGTCGGTCGTCGCCTCGAGGGCGACCTGTCGATCACCGCACAAGGCGTAGGTGACGTGGAGCACGCCGTTGAATCCGGCGCGGAAGAAGCTGTCGAACTCGTCGACGCGACTCATCTCCAGCCTCCTCCTCGTGTCCGCGATCGGGTGCCTTCGGCGAGCCTGTGCCGGGCACCGTCACGATACAGGGGAGGATGAACAGGTGGTGGAGCCGATCGAGACCCCGTACCTGAGGGCTGCGTTCCTGGCTGCTCCCGTCGCTGCAGCGGCTTCGGTGGTGCTCACGCTGGGAGCACTTGCTCTCGGTGGAGCGGCGTCGGGTTCGACTGCAGAGGTCATCCGTCTCGCCGGACGCACGTGGTTGACGGCGATCGGGGCCGGGTTGACCGTCGACGACACCGCGATCACGATCGTCCCGGTCGGCTCGTTGCTGGTCGGCGTCGCGGTGGTCGCGGTCGTCGTCCGGTGGACGCTGCCCGATCCGGTCGACGAGCTGCCGGCCTTCGTCGCCTCGACCGGTGGCGTGCTGGGACTGGTGGCGGCGATCCTGGCCGCCGTGACGTCGACCGACTCCGCACACGTGGGCCTGGTGCGGGCCGCCGCTGCCGGGTTCGTGGTCGGGGCTGTGGGGGCCGCGTGGGGTGCTGTCTCCAAGCACGGCGGCTCCGCAGCGCTGTGGTTCACGATCAGCGAGGACCTCCGGCGCTCCGTGCGAGCCGCCGTGCCGGCGGTGGTCGCAGTGCTCGCGTTCGCCACGGTCGTGGTGCTGGTGCTGCTCCTGCGGCATCGTGACCGGGCGTCGGACCTGTGGGCGCTGCTGGATCCGGGGTTCGGCGGCGGCGTCGTGCTGGCACTGATGTGCGTGCTCGCCTTCCCGACTGCCGTGCTGTGGACGGCTGCCGCGCTCGTGGGACCAGGTTTCGCGCTGGGCTCGGACACGTCGGTCGACCTGACCGGGGCGCACCTGGGCGCGGTGCCCGGGTTCCCGCTGCTGGCGGCGTTGCCCTCGCCGGGCGAGTTCAGCGGTTGGGTGTTCCTGCTCGGCCTGGTGCCGGTGCTCGCGGGGGCCGTCGCCGGTTGGCGAGCCGATGCCGGTGGTCGCACGGGTGCTGTTCCGCGCGTGGTCGCCGGGGCGGCGGCCGGCGCCGTCGCGGGCTTCATCCTCGGTGTGCTGATCGGCGCGTCGGGCGGGGCGATCGGGCCGGGTCGCATGGCCCACGCCGGCCCGCCACCGCTGACGCCGCTGCTCGTCGGCGTGATGGTGATGGCGCTGGGCGGTGCAGTCGGCGCAGGCCTGGCGCACTATCGTGATGCCCGTGCCGCATCCCGACCAGCCTCGGAGACCAGCTCGTCTGGTCGTCCTCGTCTCTGGAAGCGGCACGACGCTCCAGGCCCTGATCGACGCGGCCGACGACCCTGACTTCGGTGCCCGCATCGTCGCCGTCGGCGCCGACCGAGGCGAGATCGAGGGCCTGGCGCGGGCCGAGCGCCACGGCATCGACACCTTCGTCGTGCGGCTGGGCGATCACCCGGACCGACCGGCCTGGGACGCGGCACTGACCGCGGCGGTCGCGGCTCACGACCCGGACCTGGTCGTGCTCGCCGGGTTCATGAAGCTCGCCGGGCCCGTCTTCCTGGAACGATTCGGTGGCCGCACCGTCAACTCGCACCCGGCGCTGTCGCCGGCCTTCCCGGGCACGACGGCACCTCGCGATGCACTGGCGTACGGCGTCAAGATCACCGGTGCCACCCTGTTCGTCGTCGACGCCGGAGTGGACACCGGGCCGATCGTCGCTCAGGTGGCCGTGCCCGTCCTGCCCGATGACGACGTCGAGACCCTCCACCAACGCATCAAGGACAGCGAGCGGGAGATGGTGGTCGAGTGGGTCGGCCGTCTGGCCCGCGAGCCCTTCACCGTCACCGACCGCACCATCACCTTCTCCGGAGAGAACTCATGACGACTCCTGCCACGACCACCCGATCCATCAGACGCGCCCTCGTCTCGGTCTACGACAAGACGGGACTGGAGGACCTGGCACGCGACCTCCACGCCGCCGGGGTGTCGATCGTGTCGACGGGCTCGACGGCCAAGACCATCGAGGGCGCAGGAGTCCCGGTCACGCCCGTGGAGGACCTGACCGGATTCCCCGAGTGCCTGGACGGTCGCGTCAAGACGCTCCACCCGCGTGTGCACGCCGGCATCCTGGCCGACCTGCGCCTGCCCGACCACCAGCAGCAGCTGGCCGATCTCGGGGTCGAACCGTTCGACCTGGTGATCGTGAACCTCTATCCGTTCCGTGAGACCGTCGCGTCCGGCGCCACGCCCGATGAGTGCGTCGAGCAGATCGACATCGGTGGACCGTCGATGGTGCGGGCGGCCGCCAAGAACCACCCGAGCGTGGCCGTCGTGGTCTCGCCGGACTCGTACGGTGCGGTGCGCGAGGCGCTGGCGTCGGGCGGATTCACCCTCGACCAGCGCAAGCAGCTGGCGGCGCAGGCGTTCGCGCACACCGCCGCCTACGACGTGGCCGTCGCCTCGTGGTTCGCGTCCGACTACGCGGGCGATCCGGCGAACGACCGGTGGCCGGACTTCCTGGCCGGCACGTGGGAGCGCCAGGACGTGCTCCGGTACGGCGAGAACCCGCACCAGGAGGCGGCGCTGTACGCGACCCCCGGGGGTGGTGGCCTGGCCGGGGCCGAACAGCTGCACGGCAAGGAGATGAGCTACAACAACTACGTCGACACCGACGCGGCCTGGCGGGCCGCGCACGACCAGAGCGAGCCCGCAGTCGCGATCATCAAGCACGCCAACCCGTGCGGTATCGCTGTTGGCACCGACATCGCCGAGGCGCACGCTCGGGCGCACGCCTGCGACCCGGTGTCCGCCTTCGGCGGGGTCATCGCGGCGAACAGAGCCGTGTCGGTCGCGATGGCCGAGCAGGTCGCCGAGGTGTTCACCGAGGTCATCGTGGCCCCCGACTACGAGCCGGGAGCCGTGGAGATCCTGCAGGGTAAGAAGAACATCCGCATCCTGCGCTACCGGGTCGGCCCGGGTTCTGCGGTCGAGATGCGGCCGATCAGCGGTGGCGTGCTGCTGCAGGACCGCGATGGCGTCGACGCCGCCGGGGACGACCCCTCGACGTGGACGCTTGCCGCGGGTGAGGCCGCCGACGAGGCGACACTGGCCGATCTGGCGTTCGCGTGGACGGCGTGTCGAGCTGTGAAGTCGAATGCGATCCTGCTGGCCAAGGACGGCGCGTCGGTCGGCATCGGGATGGGCCAGGTCAACCGCGTCGACTCGTGCCGCCTCGCCGTCGAGCGCGCCGGCGCCGAGCGGGCCGCCGGTTCCGTGGCGGCCTCCGATGCCTTCTTCCCGTTCGCGGACGGCCCGCAGATCCTGCTCGATGCCGGAGTCAAGGCGATCGTCCAGCCCGGCGGCTCGGTGCGCGACGACGAGACCATCGAGGCCGCCAAGGCCGCCGGTGTCACGATGTACTTCACCGGCACGCGTCACTTCTTCCACTGACCCGGACCAAACCCCCGAATTTTGCGGGGTGATGCACCGGTTCGAGCGCCTAGACCGGTGCAATACCGCGCAAAATTCGGGACGTGAACCCGCGTGAATCGGGACGTGAAAGAATCTGCGGGTGACCGCTCAGATCCTCGACGGCAAGGCCGTGGCACAGCAGATCAAGACCGAGCTGACGGGGCGGGTCGCCGCGCTGCGTGAGCGTGGCGTGGTTCCCGGCCTGGGCACGATCCTGGTCGGCGACGATCCGGGCAGTCACTGGTACGTCGGCGCCAAGCACAAGGACTGCGCGGAGGTCGGGATCAACTCGATCCGCATCGACCTGCCCGCCACCGCTACGCAGGCCGACGTCGAGGCGGCCGTCGACCAGCTGAACGCCGATCCTGAGTGCACCACCTACATCGTGCAATTGCCTCTGCCGCGTGGACTCGACGAGAACGCCGTGATCGGACGCATCGATCCGGCCAAGGACGCCGACGGGCTGCACCCGACGAACCTCGGCTGGCTCGTCCTGGGCAAGGATGCGCCGCTGCCGTGCACGCCGCGCGGCATCATCGAGCTGCTCCGCCGCCACGAGGTCGAGATCAACGGCGCGCACGTGGTGGTGGTCGGTCGCGGCATCACGGTCGGCCGCCCGCTCGGCTTGTTGTTGACGCGGCGATCGGAGAACGCCACCGTCACGCTGTGCCACACCGGAACCCGTGACCTGGCCGCCGAAGTGCGTCGTGCCGACATCGTGGTCGCTGCCGCGGGGGTGCCCAACATCATCACCGCCGACATGGTCAAGCCGGGAGCGGCGCTGCTCGACGTCGGGGTGAGTCGCGACGACGAGGGCAAGATCGTCGGCGACCTCGACCCGTCGGTGCGCGACGTCGCCGGGTGGGTCGCCCCCAACCCCGGCGGTGTCGGTCCGATGACGCGCGCGATGCTGCTGGCGAACGTCGTCGACACCTCGGAGCTGCTGAATCCGTGATCGGTCCCCGGAGCCGAGGCTCACGCTTCTACCTGCTGCAGCTGGTCTGCGTCGCCGTGGGGTTGGTCCTGATCACGGCGGGGCAGTGGCGTGCCGGTCTCGTCACGATGGGTGCCACGTTCTGCGCAGGCGCGCTGGCTCGAGCCGTGATGCCGGAGGAGCACCTGGGCATGTTGCGGGTCCGCGGCAGATGGTTCGACATCGGCTGGACGACGCTGCTGGGAGTCAGCTTGGTCGTGCTGGCCGTCATCGTCCCGAATCAACCGGACTGAACCGTCAGATCAGACCGAGCTCCTTGACCGCATCGCGCTCCTCGATGAGCTCGGCCGCCGTCGCATCCATGCGGGCACGGCTGAAGTCGTCGATCTGCAGATCTGGGACGATGTGCCAGTCGCCGTTGCTCGTGGTCACGGGGTAGGAGTAGATCAGCCCTTCGGGGATGCCGTACGAGCCGTCGGAACGAACCGCCATCGACACCCAGTCGTCGTCGGCGGAACCGAGCAGCCAGTCGCGGGCGGCGTCGATCGTCGCCGAGGCGGCAGAAGCCGCCGAGGACGCACCACGCGCCTCGATGATCGCTGCGCCACGCTGGGCCACGGTGGGGATGAAGGTCTTCTCGATCCAGTCCTGGTCGTCGACCACCTCGGCGGCATTCTGGCCGTTCACCCGGGCGTGGAACAGGTCGGGGTACTGCGTCGCGGAGTGGTTGCCCCAGATCGTCATGCGGCTGATGTCGTTGACCGACGCGCCGGTCTTGGCCGCCAGCTGGGAGATCGCGCGGTTGTGGTCCAGTCGCGTCAACGCGCTGAATCGCTCGCTGGGGATGTCGGGGGCGTTGGTCATCGCGATCAGTGCGTTCGTGTTCGCGGGGTTGCCCGTGACACCGATGCGGATGTCGTCGGCGGCGACCTCGTTGAGCGCCTTGCCCTGGGCCGTGAAGATCGCGCCGTTGGCTTCGAGCAGGTCACCGCGCTCCATGCCCTTGGTGCGTGGGCGAGCGCCGACCAGCAGAGCCAGGTTCGCGCCGTCGAAGATCGTGTTGGCGTCGTCGCCGATCTCGACCGAGTCCAGCGTGCTGAACGCGCAGTCGTCGAGCTCCATCACGACGCCCTCGAGTGCCTTGAGTGCCGGCGTGATCTCCAGCAGTCGCAGCTGCACCGGGGTGTCGGGGCCGAACAGCGCTCCGCTGGCGATGCGGAAGAGCAGGCTGTAACCGATCTGGCCGGCGGCGCCGGTGACGGCGACCTTCTTGACGGGAGTGGTCACGAGAGATGCTCCATTCAGTTGGTCCGGACGACCTGTGTCAGGCGTCACATCCGAAACTAGCAGCGTGCTCTCGGCCGTTGCAGAGCGAGGTGTCCCTGGCAGCCTCTAGGCTGCCGGTGATGTCTGTGACCCTGCACCGCTCACCGCGGGTGGATCTGTTGGCCGACGCGTTGGCCGCCCGGCTCGCCGAGCCCAGTGGCGATCCGTTCGCGCCCGAGCTGGTCGTCGTTCCGGCCAAGGGGGTCGAGCGCTGGTTGAGTCAGCGGTTGTCGCACGTGCTGGGCGCCGAGCGAGGCGACGGAGTGGCGGCCAACATCGCGTTCTGCTCGCCGGGCGCCCTGGTGTCGCGCCTGGTCCACGGCGACGCCGATGATCCGTGGCATCCCGATCTGCTGGTGTGGCCCTTGCTGGAGGTCATCGACGCCTCGCTCGGACAACCCTGGTGTGCCGCCCTGACCCGGCACCTGGGCGGTGCAGGAGCTCGGGGTGACGAGCGCCGTCACGGCCGCCGGTGGTCGGTGGCCCACCGGTTGGCCAGGCTGTTCGCGTCGTACGCGTCGCAGCGGCCGACGATGATGGCGCGCTGGGAGAGCGGTGCCGACACCGACGGCACGGGACGTCCCGTCGACGCCGATCTGGCGTGGCAGGCCGAGCTGTGGCGGCGGCTCGTGGCCCACGTGGGGGGACCGTCACCCGTCGCGCGACACGGAACCGTCGTCGCTGCTCTCGAGACCGGCACGGCGCAGGTGGACCTGCCGGCCCGATTGTCGCTGTTCGGCCACACCCGGTTGTCGGTCACCGAGGTCGAGATCGTCGAGGCGCTGGGCCGGCATCGTCAGGTGGACGTGTGGCTGCCGCATCCGTCCGACCACTTGTGGCAGGCGCTGCGCCCGGACGTGGGGGCGGTCGCGCGCGTCGACGACGACTCGCACGTCGCTGCTCGACACCCTCTGCTGGCCACCTTGGGCCGAGACGTGCGAGAGCTGCAGCGCACCGTCGGGCCGATCTCGGCGACGTCCGTCGCGATCGATCCCGCAGTGCCCCGGCCCGCCACCTTGCTGGGTCGACTCCAGGCCGGTATCGAGGCGAACCGAGCACCCGGCGGTGACGTGAGGATCGACCCGACCGACACGTCGGTGCAGGTGCACGCCTGTCATGGCCCGGCCCGGCAGGTCGAGGTGCTCCGTGAGGTGGTGCTCGGCCTGCTCGCCGACGACCCGAGCCTCGAACCCCGCGACATTGTCGTGATGTGCCCCGACATCGAGCAGTTCGCGCCGCTCATCGAGGCCGCGTTCGGCCTCGGCGGGACGGCCGCGGAGTCCGACGCCTGGCATCCGGGGCACGCGTTGCAGGTGCGGTTGGCCGACCGTTCGCTGGTCCAGACCAATCCCGTGCTGGGTGTCGTCGAACGGCTGCTCGCGTTGGCCGACGGCCGCGCCGAGGCGTCGGCCGTCCTCGACCTGGCCGGAACCGAACCTGTGCGCCGACGTTTCGGCTTCAGCGACGACGACCTCGACCAGATCACCCGGTGGGTCGACGAAGCGGGCATCCGATGGGCGTTCGACGCTGCACATCGCGCCCCGTTCGGGCTGGGTGGGTTCGTGCAGAACACGTGGCGGTTCGGGCTCGATCGGGTGCTCGCGGGAGTTGCGGTCTCTGACGACGCGCAGCGCTACTTCGACACCACGTTGCCCTACGACGCGATCGGTTCGTCCGACATCGATCTCGCAGGACGTCTGGCCGAGCTCCTCGATCGTGTCACCGACCTGGCCGATCGGCTGTCCGGAACACGGCCGGTCGGTGAGTGGGTCGCGACGCTCGCCGAGTCGATCTCGGCGTTGACGGCGGTTCCGTGGGGCGAGGAGTGGCAGATCCACCAAGCCGAACGCGAGCTCGCCGCGATCGGCGCCGACCAAGCAGAATCCGGCCTGCAGCTGCGGCTTTCCGACGTGCGGGCACTGATGGCGGACAGGCTCGCCGGCCGGCCCACTCGGGCGAACTTTCGTACCGGGTCGCTGACCGTGTGCACCATGGTGCCGATGCGTTCGGTGCCGCACCGGGTGGTCTGCCTCCTCGGGCTCGACGACGGCGTGTTCCCACGTGCTGGTTCGGTCGACGGAGACAACGTGCTGTCACGACGGCCGCTGACAGGTGAACGCGACCTGCGCAGCGAAGACCGCCAGCTGCTGCTCGACGCCGTGCTGGCGGCCACCGAGCACCTCGTGGTCACCTACTCGGGCGCCGACGAGGTCAACGGTCAGGTGCGGCCGCCGTCCGTGCCGCTGGGCGAGCTGCTCGACGCGCTGGAGGCGACGGCACCGGGCGCGAGGACCGCCGTCGTTCGACGTCACCCGCTGCAGGCGTTCGACCCCCGCAACTTCACGACCGACCGCTCCACCGGGCGTCCCTTCTCGTTCGACGCCTCGGCTCGTGCTGCGGCCGTCGCGGGTCGTTCGGAGCGGATCGCGCCGCCGAGCCTGTCCGACCTGGAGCTGCCGCCGGCCGCGCCAGACGACGTCGACCTGGCCGAGCTGGGCGCATTTCTGCGGGCACCGGTCAAGGAGTTCCTGCGCCGTCGCGTCGGCATCAACGTGTACGAGAACGACGCCGTGGTCGCCGACTCGATCCCGGTCGAGCTCGACGGTCTGCAGCGGTGGGCCGTCGGATCGGCGATGCTCGACGACCTGTTGGCCGGCACCTCGCTCGACGAGGCGTTGCAGTTGGCCTGGCGCCGCGGGACGCTCCCACCTGGCCAGCTGGGTTGGCAGATCGCCAAGGGCCTCGCAGATTCAGCAGCGTCGGTCGGGGCGAAGACGCTGCAGATCATGGACGGCCACCCGCGTGAGTCGGTCGATGTCGACCTCGATCTCGGCGGCGGTCGGCGTCTGCGTGGCACCGTCTCAGGCGTCCACGGCGACCGCGTCGTCTCGGCGAGCTTCTCCTCGCTGGGGCCACGGCACCACCTCGACGCCTGGCTGCCGCTGCTCGCGTTGTGTGCGGCGCACCCGGGACGACCGTGGTCCTCGGGTACCATCGCCCGTCACGCAGGAGCGGCCGGGATGGTCGTGTTCGCTGCGGTCCCGGCCGACGTCGCGCTCGAACGACTCAAGGACCTGGTGGCGCTCCGAGACCTGGGAATGACGCGACCGCTCCGTCTGCCGCTCAAGACCGGATTCGCCCAGGCACGCTCCGGCGAGCACGGCCGGTTCGGCGCCCGCAGCGCCTGGGTCGGCGACCGCTTCGAAGGCGAGCGCAACAGCGACCTGCATCCCCTGGTGTGGGGAGCGGACGCCCCGTTCTCGGTGCTCACCCGCGCGCCGGCGGGTCTCGACCTCGCGACCCTGGCCGAACGAGTCTGGCGACCGGTGCTCGAGGCGGTGATCCGGGCATGATTCCCACCTTCGACCCGGACGGACCGTTGCCGCAGGGACTCACGGTCCTCGAGGCCAGCGCGGGCACGGGCAAGACCCACACCGTGGCCTCGCTCGTCGGCCGATACGTCGCCGAGGGCGTGTGTCCGCTCGATCGGATGCTGATCATTACCTTCGGGCGAGCAGCCAGTCAGGAGCTGCGCGAGCGGGTCCGAGCACACCTGGTCGAGCTCGCTCGCTCGTTGGCCGGTGCCGACCCAGCATCTGAACAGGCGGTCCGACACCGCCGGGTCATCGACGCGCTCGCGTCGTTCGACGCTGCCACGATCGCCACCACCCACCAGTTCTGTCACGTCGTGCTCAACTCGCTGGGCGTCGCCGGTGACAGCGACCCGGACGTCTCCTTGGTCGAGAACCTCGACGACCTGGTGGTCGAGGTCGTCGACGACTTGATGATCTCGCGGTACGCCTCGTTGACGGCACCGTTGATCCAGCGTGGCGACGCCCTGGCCCTGGCGCGTGCGGTGATCGGCGATCCGCACACCGAGCTGACGCCACTGCAACCCGAGCTCGGCTCGCTCTCGCACGAGCGCCTCGCCTTCGCGCGCGCCGTGCGCTCCGAGGTCGACCGACGCAAGCAGCGACGCCGCATCATGTCGTTCGACGACCTGTTGTCCCAGCTCAACGACGCCCTGGAAGATCCCGAGTCGCCCGCACGCGAGCGCATGCGGGCGCGCTGGTCGGTCGTCCTTGTCGACGAGTTCCAGGACACCGACCCGGTGCAGTGGTCGGTGCTGGAGCGGGCGTTCGGGCCGGGGTCGCCGACGCATGCGATTGTGTTGATCGGCGACCCCAAGCAGGCCATCTACGCGTTCCGCGGCGGCGACATCGACAGCTATCTGGCTGCCGTGGCGCAGACCGCCGATCGCCGGACGTTGGGCACCAACTACCGGTCCGATGGTCCGCTCGTCGAGGCGCTCCAGGTCCTCACGCGCGGGGCGGAGCTGGGCGGCGAAGCCATTCGAGTCGTGCCGGTCACGGCGCATCGCTCCGACTCGCGACTCCTCGGCGCGCCCCACGACGGACCCGTCCGGCTGCGGGTCGTCGACCTTCCCGAGGAGGACGACAAGCCGGTCGGCATCGGCAAGATGCGCGATCTGATCGCGATCGACCTGGCCGACCAGCTCGCCGAGCTGTTGTCGTCGGGCGCGACGTTCGCGGACGGTGACGACACCCGGCCGGTCTCGGCAGGTGACGTCGCGGTGTTGATGCGGTCGGTACGCCATGCCGGAGCCATCCAGCGTGAGCTGGCCGCTCGCGGTATCCCGTCGGTCGTCGGGGCGCGCGACAGCGTCCTGACGAGCCGGGCTGCCGATGAGTGGTTGACCCTGCTGGAAGCGCTCGAGCGGCCCTCGCCCGAGCGGGTGCGGTCGGTGGCCCTGACATCGTTCTTCGGCCGGACCGCCGCCGAGCTCGACGCGGGTGGCGAATCGCTGACCGACGAGCTGGCCGAGCAGGTACGCGACCTCGTCGACATCTTCCGGCAGCGCGGCATCGCCGCCGTCCAGGAAGCGGTCGCCGGACGGGGTCTGGCTGCACGGGTGCTGTCCCAGCCCGACGGGGAGCGACTGCTGACCGACCTGGAGCACGTCGGGGAGCTGCTCCACGACGTGTCGCACGGTCGACGCCTGGGGGTCGTGGCGCTGCTCGCCTGGCTGCGCGATGAGCGGCGCGAGGAGGCCGGCGCCGATGCAGCCCGCGCTCGACAACGCCGACTGGACACCGACACCGCAGCGGTGCAGATCGTCACGATCCACTCCAGCAAGGGTCTGCAGTATCCGATCGTCATGCTGCCGCACGCATTCGACACGTGGATCCCCGACGAAAGCCGTGAGGTCGCGGTGCGCCACCACCTCATGGGTGAGCGCATGCTCGAGATCGGCCAGCCGCTCGATCGTGACGCTCTGGCCCGATCGAGGGCAGAGGCCGCTGCCGAGGAGCTGCGCCTGGCGTACGTCGCGTTGACGCGCGCGCAGTCGCAGCTGGTGTTGTGGTGGGGGCGTAGCCAGAACTCGGTGAACAGTGGTTTGTCACGGCTGTTGCTGGGACGGGAACCGGGTGAGGCCGTGGTGCCCACCAAGCTGTATCCGCTGCCGACCCTGGCCGAGGCGCAGAGCAGGTTCGCCGCCTGGGAGGCCCTGGGCGGTCTGACGGTCGAGGCGGCCGTGCCCACCGGACGAGGTGCGATCCAGGTCGAGGCCGACCAGGCCGTACTGACCTCTCGGCGCCTCGAACGTGCCATCGACACCGAGTGGCGACGCACGTCGTACACCGGACTCCTGCGGGCGGCAGAAGGGCTCGCCGCAACCGTTGAGCCCGAGGTGTCGGGCACGCTCGACGAGGACGAGCCGGACATCGATGACGTGCCGGTGCGCGCCGACGCGACCGGACCGGTGTCGCCGATGTCCTCGCTGCCGGCCGGTGCCGGATTCGGTTCCTTGGTGCACGCGGTGCTGGAGCACGCCGACCCGCACGCGACCGACCTCGAGCGCGAGCTGCGTGACGTCGTCGCCGAGCATCTTCGATGGTGGCCCGTCGACGCCGGTGTCGACGAGCTCGTCACCGGGCTGCTCCCGTTGTTCGACTCGCCCCTGGGTGAGATCGCCGATGGCGTGACGCTCCGGGACATCGGGAGGGACGACCGCCTGTGCGAGCTCGACTTCGAGATCCCGTTGGCAGGCGGCGACCAGGGGCGAGGCGCCGCGCCGGACGTGCGATTGCGGCAGATCGCCGACGTGATGCGACGCCATGTGCCCCGAGAACACCTGCTGGGCGGGTACCCCGACCACCTCACCGGCCCGCTGGGTCAGCAGGCGCTGCGTGGGTATCTGGGCGGTTCGATCGACGTGGTCCTGCGGGTGGGGCCGTCGGACCGCCGGCGCTACGTGGTGGTCGACTACAAGACGAATCGCCTGGGTGCTCCCGACGTCGAGCTGACGGCCATGGACTACACCCCCGCAGCGATGGCGGCCTCGATGCAGCACTCGCACTATCCGTTGCAGGCGATGCTGTACTCGGTGGTGCTGCACCGCTACCTGCGGTGGCGGCTGCCCGACTACGATCCGGACCGGCATCTGGGCGGCATCGCGTACCTGTACGTGCGCGGGATGTGCGGGCCGCAGACGCCGGAGGTCGACGGCATGCCGTGCGGCGTGTTCACGTGGCGGCCACCGGCGGCGATGATCACCGAGCTGTCCGACCTGCTGGCCGGGTCGGGGGTGACGTACGGATGATCGACGACCAGTTCGCCTCACGCGTCGCGCGCCGGGCCGCAGGCCTGTTGGCCGAGTTCAACCGCGCCGACGTCCTCTCCGCGGCCGATGTCCACGTCGCCACCCGGACGGCAGACCTGGTGGGTGAGCCGGACCAGACGGTGCGCCTGGCCACGGCGCTCGCGGTTCGCGCGGTGCGTCTCGGCTCGGTGTGCGTGGATCTGAGGACGGTCCGAGCGACCACGCTGGAGTCGCTGGACGAACCCGTTGAGCTGTCCTGGCCGAACCCGGCCGACTGGATCGACGCCGTGCGTCGTAGCCCGCTGGTCGAGCAGCAGCTGCTGCGGGTCGAGGGCGGTGGCGTGCTGTATCTCGACAGGTACTGGCGCGAGGAGCGACAGGTCTGCGACGACCTGACTGCACGGCTCGACCGACCCGTCCCGGTCGTCGACGACAGCTGGCTCGGGTCGGCGATCGATCGAGTGTTCGGCGCCCAGCCCCGGTCCGCCGAGCAGCGTGCGGCCGTCGCCACGGCCGTGCGCTGCAGCACCACCGTCCTGACTGGGGGTCCGGGCACCGGCAAGACCACAACCGTGGCCCGCATGGTCGCTGTCCTGAGCGAGCAGCATGAGCTCGCCACGGGGCGTCCGCCCAGGGTCGCGATGTGCGCGCCGACAGCCAAGGCGGCAGCACGGTTGCAGGAGTCGGTCGCTGAGCAGGCGCAGACCGTCGAACCCGTCGACGCCGCGCGGCTCGAGGGTCTGGAGGCCTCGACCCTGCACCGCTTGCTGGGCTGGCGACCCAATCGGACCCGCTTTCGGCACGATCGCAACAATCGTCTTCCGCACGACGTCGTCGTGGTCGACGAGACGTCGATGGTGTCGCTGACCCAGATGGCCCGCCTGCTCGAGGCGTTACGGCCCGAGGCGCGCCTGATCCTGGTCGGTGACCCCGACCAGCTCGCGTCCATCGAGGCAGGCGCGGTCCTCGCCGACATCGTCACCGGCCTCGTCGACCATCCCGTCGCGCCGGTAGCGGCGCTGACCACGGTGCATCGATACTCCGGTGCGATCAGTCGCCTCGCGGAGGCCTTGCGCCACGGTGATGCCGATGCGGCACTCGCCGAGCTGCAATCCGGCGACGACAGCGTGGTGCTCATCGACCCGGCCGACGATGCCGCAGTGACCGAGGTGGAGACCGACGTCGTCCAGCGGGCCGTGCAGCTGTGGCGGGCTGCCGAGGCAGGAGACGCCGCGGCGGCCCTGCAGCACCTCGATGCGCACCGCCTGCTCTGCGCCCATCGGGAAGGGCGATTCGGCGTACGCGGCTGGAACCTTCGGGTCGAGCGCGGAGTCGCCGACGTGTCCGGTCAGTCCACGTACGCCGAGTGGTACGCGGGCCGTCCGGTGCTGGTGACGGCCAACAACCAGACGCTGCAGATCTGGAACGGTGACGTCGGCGTCACGGTGCGCAGACCCGACGGTCGCCTCGAGGTCGCGGTTGCCGGCCCGGGTGAGCCGCGCCGACTGGCGACCACACGGTTGCCCGACGTCGACACGCTGTTCGCGATGACGGTGCACAAGGCCCAGGGCTCGCAGGCCGACGTCGTCACAGTGGTGATGCCTCCCGATGAATCGGCACTGCTCACGCGAGAGCTGTTCTACACCGCCGTCACGCGGGCGAAGCATCAGGTGCGCATCATCGGTACACCCGAATCCGTATCGGCAGCGATCGGGCGACGCGCGTTGCGGGCCTCGGGCCTGGCCGACCGGTTGCGCGACGGCCACGGCACCGCGACTCGGCGGGCCTGACGCATCCGTGCTACGTCGTGCGTAGAACGGTGTCAGTCGAAGACCACGGTGCGGGGGCCGTTCAGCAGGACACGTGACTCGGTGTGCAGGCGTACCGCGTGCGACAACGTGTGGGCCTCGACGTCACGTCCCACGCGCGCGAGGTCGGTCGGACCGAGACGGTGGTCCACACGCTTGACCTCTTGATCGATGATGGGCCCCTCGTCGAGGTCGGCCGTCACGTAGTGGGCCGTCGCGCCGATCAGCTTGACGCCGCGGGCGTGCGCCTGGTGGTACGGCCGCGCGCCCTTGAAGCTGGGCAGGAAGCTGTGGTGGATGTTGATGGCTCGCCCTGACAGGTACTGGCACAGGTCGTCGCTGAGGATCTGCATGTAGCGCGCCAGGACGACCAGGTCGATGTCGAGGTCCTCGACGAAGCCGCGGATCGCCGTCTCGGACGCGGCCTTGTCATCGGCCGGGACGTAGTGGAACGGCACGTCGTAGGCCGATGCGAGACGTTCGAGCGTGCGGTGGTTCGACACGACAGCCGGAATCTCGATGTTCAGCGAGCCGGTGCTCTGCCGGAACAGCAAGTCGTTCAGGCAGTGGCCCTCGGTCGTGACCAGGACGAGGGTTCGGACGGGTCGCTCGGCCACCTTGAGCCGGAAGTTCATCGCGAACTTCTCGGAGACCGGGCCGAACGACGTTCGCAGCGATTCCAGGTCGTCGGGGTGCTCGAAGTGCACGCGCAGGAAGAACTCGCCGTCGGAGGTGTCGGTGAACTGCTGGCTGTCCAGCAGGTTCCCGCCGGACTCGGCGATCCAGCCGGTGACCGCATAGACCAACCCTGGTCGGTCGGGGCAGGTCAGCGTCAGAACGTAGGTGTCGGTCACCAGGCCGATTCTAGGAGCGCGACTTCTTCTCCCGACGACCGGCGCCGTGGCCCTCGTGCGTGGGGGTGGCGAAGAACACCACGAGCACCACGCCGACGGCGAAGGCGCCCACGGGCAACCAGTACGCCTCCGACATCGCGCGAGAGAACGGTTCGGCGATCGACGGCGGCATCGCGACACCTGACAGCTGCTGGAACGAATCGGCGTCGCCGGACAGGCCGTTGGCCGTCAATCGAGAGCCGATCAACGCTGCCACCGCTGCACTGCCGAGCGCGGCAGCCACCTGCCGGGTCGCGTTGTAGACCCCGGCTCCCGCGCCGGCTGAGGTCAGCGGCAGATTGCGCATCGTGGTCGCGCCGAGGGGCGCCCACAGGCACGTGTTGGCGACACCGAACAGTGCGAACGGAATCAACAGCTGCCACGCGGGCGTGTCGAATCGCACGAGCCAGGACGTCAGCGCCATCGCGATGGCCGCCAGCCCGAACCCGACCGTCGAGATGCTGCGCGGATGCAGCTGGTCGACCAGCCGACCGACGATGGGCGACAACACGATGACGATCAGCGCCATCGGCAGGAAGAACAGCGCCGACTCGGTGGGCGACCAGCCGCGCGCACCCTGGGCGTAGAACATGAACGGCAGACTCATCGCGGTCACGGCCAGGGAGACCAGCGAGATGCCCGCGTTGCCGATCGAGAAGTTGCGGTCACGAAACAGCTCCAACGGCACGAGCGGTTCACGCGTGTTGCGGCCCTGCCAGATCAGGAACAGCGCGATCACCACGATGCCGGCGCCGATGCACAGCCAGATGCTGCTGCTCCAGTCGTAGCGCTCGCCCTCCTGGATGCCGAACACCAGCAAGAACATGCCGACGGCGCTCAGGACGACGCCCAGCCAGTCGAAGGTGTGCGAATGCGTGGGGAGTGACGGGACGAGCCGCCAGGCCAGGACGAAGCCGACGACACCGACGGGCAGGTTGATGAAGAAGATCCACTCCCAGCCCGCGGCGTCGACGAGGACGCCGCCCAGCAGCGGACCGACGAGCATGGCGACGCCGGCCGTTGCGCCCCACAAGGCCATGGCGCTGCCCCGCTTGGCCGCCGGGAACGTGCGGGTGATGACGGCCATGGTCTGGGGCGTCAGCAGGGCTGCGCCGAGGCCCTGGACGGCGCGGGCGGTGATCAGCCCCCCGATCGAGTCGGTCAGGCCGCACCACAGCGAGGCGAGCGTGAAGATGGTCAGTCCGAGCAGGTAGACCTTCTTCGGGCCGAACCGGTCGCCGAGTCGACCGGTGATGAGCAACGGAACCGCGTACGACAGCAGATAGGCGCTGGTGACCCAGATGCCGCTGTTGTAGTCGGTGTGCAGCTCGGTGATGATGTCCGGAGTCGCCACCGACACGATGGTGTTGTCGACCAGGATCATGAAGAAGCCGATGACCATCGCCCAGAGCGCCGGCCAGGGCCGGTAGTCGTCCGGCAGGTCGGTACCGCTCGCAGTCTGCGTCGCCATGGGGAATATCGTCGCAGGCTGCAACGACATTTTCACGCGCAGGTCAGGACCGACGCAGCAGCTCGTACTCCTGCAGGTCGTCGATCGTGTCGTCACCCAGACGTTCGGCCTGCCGTTGCGTCCCGACGTGGCGGAAGCCGGCTGCGCGGGCGATCGCGTTGCTGGCCGCATTCTGGCTCGCGGCGTACAGGGACAGTCGCCGTCGATCCAAGCCGTCGGGGTCGAACGCGTGGTCGACCGCGAGCATGACCGCTTCCTTCATCACACCGCGCCCGCGGCTGTCGGGATGCATCCAGTAGCCGATCTCGCCGCTGTCGGGCGACAGTCCCTGCATGTCCATGATGCTGAGGTTGCCCAGCAGCAGATCGGTGTGGCGGTCCGCGACGGCCCACGTCGCCTTGGCGCCCAACGCGGCGTGCCAGGTGCAGTCGGCCAGATAGCCCTCGGCCGTCGCCTGCGTGTAGTGGCGCGGCATGCCGCTCAGCCACTGTTGGGTCACCGGATCACTGCACGCCTCGACGATGCGGGCGACGTCCTGGTCGCGGAACGGTCGAAGACAAACGTTCTGGCCTTCCAGCACGACCGATTCGGCCCACCGGGTGCGGGGCAACGGGACGTCGCCGAAGCGGATCGACCCGGTCCAGGCGTCGATCGTCCGACCCTTCTCGAGCAGGGCACCCGGCAGCGGCGCGTGCAGCGTGAACCCCGCGCGGTGGGCGACCCGCAGCGACGCCTCGTTGCCGACGTGCGCCTTCCAGTGCACGATCTCTGCGCCGCCTTCGGTGAGAGCCCAGTCGACGGCGAGCCGCAACGCGCGCACCATCAGGCCTCGGCCGCGTGCCCACGGATGCAGCGCGTAACCGACGTCGGTCATCACGTTGCCGCGGACGTCGACGTTGCCGGCGAATCGCGGTCGGCCGGAGTCGTCGCGGGCTTCGATCGCCCAGCCGCGTGACGTGCCCTCGTCCCAGCCGCGGGGGATCACCTGGAAGGCGAAGTCCTCACTCATCTCCCGGGTGTGCGGCTGGGTGACCGACGTCCACCGACCCATCTCGGGGTCGTTCGCCATCTGGAGCATGTCGTCGATGTCGGCCGGGGTGTGGGCGCGCAACGTCACCGTCCCGTCGCTGAGGACGGGAACGCTCAGCGGCCAAGGCAGCGCGCTCACACGTCAGGACCGGTCGCGTGTGGGATCGGCGGGGTAGACGCCGAGCACCTTGACCTCGGTGGTGAAGAACGCCAGCTCCTCCAGGGCGAGGGCCAACGGGACGTCGTCGGGGTGCCCGTCGACCTCGGCCAGGAACTGGGTGGCCGCGAACTGTCCACCGACCATGTAGCTCTCCAGCTTCGTCATGTTGACGCCGTTGGTCGCGAATCCGCCGAGGGCCTTGTACAGCGCTGCGGGGATGTTGCGGACGTTGAACACGAACGTGGTGACGGTCGGGGCGCCCGCCGGGGGGATCCGGGGCTCGCGGGACAGCACGACGAACCGGGTCGTGTTGTGGTCCTCGTCCTCGATGTCGGTGGCCAGCACGTCGAGTCCGTAGATCTCGGCCGCCAGGGGAGGTGAGATCGCGGCCTGGGAAGGGTCGGCGGCGTCGGCCACCTCGCGCGCGGCGCCGGCGGTGTCACCGGAGATCAGCGGCGTCAAGGAGTGTTCCCGGATGAAGTTGCGGCACTGGCCGAGTGCATGGACGTGGCTGTGGACGGTCTTGATCGAGTCCAGCGTCGCGCCGGGGATCGCCAGCAGGCTGAACTGGATGCGCAAGAAGTGCTCGGCGACGATGTGCAGTCCCGACGTCGGCAAGAAGTGGTGGATGTCCGCCACGCGTCCGGCGATCGTGTTGTCGATCGGGATCATCGCGAGCTCACAGTCGCCCGACGTCACCGCCGCGAACGCATCCTCGAACGACGCACACGGCACCGGCTCCGCGTCGGGATAGTGCTGGTGAATCACGATGTGGGAGTTGGCCCCCGGTTCACCCTGATAGGCGATGCGCTGCGTACTCACCGTCCCAGTGTCCCACCCGCACCCCCGATCGAGGTGCGTCCGGGAGTCGTCGGTTTACCAACTTAAGTTGGTGCTCGGCCACGATCGTGGGTTTGCTACCCGAAGATAGTGGTGAATCGGCCTGGTTTTAGTTCCGTCCTTTAATTCAGGATGGGATGACGATGCCGAAGAAGTTTGAACCGGAGATGCGTGAGCGGGCGTTGCGGATGCTCGCTGAGGCGCTGCCGGAGCACA
>Ga0180217_1000685_pt1 | contig 47801 bp, 40 predicted proteins | sample eDN3rd37CBELigOP_FD_128521 | JGI IMG/M metagenome (GOLD analysis project Ga0180217, IMG submission 128521) | Enriched Organic Plus compost microbial communities from Emeryville, California, USA - eDNA 3rd pass 37_C BE-Lig OP (version 2) (version 2) ...
AAATAAGTCTAGTGATGATGGCAAAGAGGTCACACCCGTTCCCATACCGAACACGGAAGTTAAGCTCTTTAGCGCCGATGGTAGTTGGGGGCTTCCCCCTGTGAGAGTAGGACGTCGCTAGGCACATGAAAACCACTGATTATTCGGTGGTTTTTTTACTTTTCAAGGGTGAAAAATAAACCTTTGTAAGTAGTGAATAAAAGATAACAAGGAGTCAATTCACATAATGTAAGTGTGTAAATGACCTAGCATCAATTGAGATAAAAGAACCATTACAATATACAGATTAACAGTTTGATTAGTACGTGGTGCGAAATCTTAAATTATTATGTGTTCTCCATTTGCAAATGTATAAAAGTTTCATTTTGATAATTATTTACTATAAATATTAATGATGTTAAGAAAAATCTGTATTGATTATAAATTCAAAGTTAATTGTGAATTGGAATTAATAAAGGAAATTGTAATTAAATTAAGGTGAATACGTTTACATAAAAGTATTATAATCAGGCTATACATTTTTAGAGTCTATGTAAAAAGTAATAATATTTGATACTGTTTTCCATAAAATCTGAAAGAGAGTTTTTTTGCCAAAGTACAAATTGAATCTGATTATTTATTATTGAAGTTAAATAAATATTCCATAGAGGTAAATACTAAGCTTAGTACAGAATGACTTAAAGCAAAAATCGGTTATTTGAATTTAATAGAATTATCCGAATACTCTTTCTTTTCAAGGGTTCTTGACACTTAGATTCCATGTTGTTAATCTTACAATTAATATTCTTTTAAAAAATGGAGGCATTTACGAAATGTGGGAAACGAAATTTGCCAAAGAAGGCTTAACATTTGATGATGTATTATTAGTACCAGCACATTCAGAAGTATTACCAAAAACGGTGGACTTATCTTCACAATTAACTCCAAAGATTAAATTGAATATCCCAATCATTAGTGCAGGGATGGATACTGTTACAGAATCTAAAATGGCGATTGCGATGGCACGTCAAGGTGGTATTGGGATTATCCATAAAAATATGAGTATTGAAGAGCAAGCTGAAGAAGTTGAAAAAGTTAAGCGATCTGAAAATGGTGTAATTACTAACCCATTCTTCTTAACTCCACAACATCAAGTATTTGATGCAGAACATTTAATGGGGAAATACCGCATTTCAGGTGTTCCAATTGTAAATAGTGAAGAAGATCAAACATTAGTTGGGATTATTACAAATCGTGACTTACGTTTTATTTCTGATTATTCACTAATAATTGACGACGTAATGACAAAAGAAGAGTTGATTACAGCCCCTGTTGGAACGACTTTAGAGGAAGCTGAAAAAATCCTTCAACAATATAAAATTGAAAAGTTACCTATTGTCGATGAGAATGGTAAATTAACAGGATTAATTACAATTAAAGACATTGAAAAGGTAATTGAATTCCCAAGTGCTGCTAAAGACTCACTTGGACGACTATTAGTAGGAGCAGCAGTTGGGGTTTCAAGTGATACTATGCAACGTGTAGCAAAACTTGTAGAAGCACAAGTGGATATTATCGTAATTGATACAGCACATGGTCACTCGCAAGGTGTTATTGAAACAGTAAAACAAATTCGTGAGGCTTATCCAGAACTAGAAATTATTGCAGGAAATGTTGCAACAGGTGAAGCAACACGTGCTTTATATGAAGCTGGTGCAGATGTAGTAAAAGTTGGTATCGGACCAGGATCTATTTGTACAACTCGTGTAGTTGCTGGTGTGGGTGTCCCTCAAATTACGGCAGTATATGACTGTGCTACAGTTGCTCGTGAAATGGGTAAAACAATTATTGCAGATGGTGGTATTAAATATTCTGGAGATATTGTTAAAGCCCTAGCAGCAGGTGGACATGTTGTAATGCTTGGATCTTTACTTGCTGGTACTTCAGAATCACCAGGTGAAACAGAAATTTTCCAAGGTCGCCGCTTTAAAGTGTACCGCGGTATGGGATCATTAGCTGCAATGGAAAAAGGTTCAAAAGACCGTTATTTCCAAGAGGATGCTAAAAAATTAGTACCAGAAGGAATTGAAGGACGTCTGCCATACAAAGGACCTTTATCAGATACAATTCATCAATTGATTGGTGGTATTCGTGCAGGTATGGGTTATTGTGGTGCACCAAGTCTGGAATACTTACGTGAAAACTCTCAATTCATTCGCATGACAGGTGCTGGTCTTCGTGAATCTCATCCACATGATGTGCAAATTACTAAAGAAGCACCAAACTATTCACTTTAAGATAAAGAAATAGAAACCTTAAGTACACTTTTAACGTCCTATTCTTGATGTTGAAAGTGTACTTTTTATCTTTTTTCAGATGAGAAAATTTCTTTAATGAAGGGGGTTAGAAGGAAAGTAGTATACTTTTTAAAGGAATTTGTATATATACCTCGATTTTTAATAAATTTAATGATTAACCATGAATTTCTATTCCAATCTTAATATTTTTCTCCCACGTTCTATGATAAAATGACGAAAGTAAAGTAAATCAAATATTTGGAGGTATTTTTTGTGAAAACAGCTAAGAAAGTATCTTGGTTTAGCCTATTCATGATTCCGCTTCTGCTAATCAGCACAATTGTAACAACATCAACAAGTGCAAGTGCAGAAACAGATTTGGGCATAAATGTAGATGCTGCAATTTTAATTGATGCCGATACAGGGCAAATCTTATACGAGCAAAACGCAGACGCTTCATTAGGAATAGCAAGTATGTCAAAAATGATGACGGAATATATTCTATTAGATGCTATTGATGAAGGAAAAATAACTTGGGATCAACAGTATCGTGTTACCGAGTATACATATAGAATGTCGCAAAACCGTGAATTAAGTAATGTGCCTCTACGAGCTGACGGTACTTATACAATCAAAGAGTTATATGAAGCAATGGCTATCTATTCAGCAAATGCTGCAACAGTAGGGATTGCTGAAACAATTGCAGGTTCTGAAAAAGAGTTCCTTAAACTTATGAATAAAAAGGCGGAAGAAATTGGCCTTGAGGGATATAAATTTGTAAATGCAACGGGGCTAAACAATTCAGATCTTTTTGGAATGCAACCTGAAGGTACTGGTCCTGAAGATGAAAACGTGATGCCAGCTAAATCAGTTGCTAGACTTGCTTATCACCTTTTAAAAGATCATCCAGAGGTATTAAAAACATCTAGTATTTCTAAAAAAGTATTCCGTGAAGGTACAGATGATCAAGTTCAAATGGATAACTGGAACTGGATGTTACCAGGTTTAGTCCAAGCATATGAAGGTGTAGATGGTTTAAAAACAGGTTCAACACTATTAGCAGGACAATGTTTTACTGGTACAGCAGAACGTAATGGTACACGTTTAATCACAGTAGTGATGAATGCAAAAGATTCAAATGGAAATAGTGTTCGTACTGCACGCTTTGATGCAGCAGCAAAACTATTTGATTATGGATTCGGCCAATTTACAAAACAAGAGATTGTCCCAAGTGACTATGTTTTCAAGGGTAAAGAGTCTATTAAGATAACAAAAGGTAAAGAAAATAGTGTAGATATAGCTGTAAAAGAGCCAATTTCTTTAATTGTAAAATCAAGTGAAAAAGACTCATATGTTCCAAAATTGGAACTAAATAAGAAATCATATGAAGCTGCAGTGAAGAAGGGAACTGTTGTTGGTAAAGTCGTAGTTGAAAAAACAGAAGGTGAAGATTATGGATTTATCGATGGCAGAAGCTATTCAACTGATGTAGTGACAACAAATAGTGTTGAACGTGCAGGGTTTATCTCTCTATTTTTCCAAGGAGTTGGTAGCTTCTTTGGAAGTGTTTGGGATGGTATCTCAGGCTTTGTTGGTGGATTATTTTAATTAAATATAATAGCAAACTTGAAGCTGTTCTATAGGGGAATCTATAGGGCAGCTTTTTTCTTTCCTAAAGATGCTCTGTTAGGTCAGTTATATCGGTAGCTAGAAAGATAAAAGAGTCACATACTTTTTTTTCTTGGACAAAATAACCTCGCCCAGTTTTTTCATATGTTAGTAGTTGAGGAGCGTGATAAAAGTGTGCGGCATTACAGGTTGGATTGATTATACACAATCAATTAAGAATCAAGATGCAATTATTAAGAGTATGACAGAGACATTAAGTAAGAGAGGTCCAGACGACGGGAATATTTGGTCTAGCACACATGCTCTATTAGGACATCGCCGTTTAGCTGTTATTGACCTAATTGGTGGGAAGCAGCCTATGACGAAGATACATCAAAATAAATCCTACTGCATGGTGTATAATGGAGAACTTTATAATACAGAGGATATTCGCCAAGAGCTTTTAAAGCGTGGTTATCAGTTTTCTACAACATCGGATACAGAAGTATTGCTTGCTTCATTTATAGAATGGAGAGAGCAATGTGTAGAGTATTTAAATGGAATTTATGCATTTGCTGTATGGGATGAAGAAGAAGAAGCACTATATGCTTTCAGAGACCGTTTAGGTGTAAAACCTTTCTTTTACACGTTAAAAGATGGATCACTTCTATTTGGTTCTGAAATAAAAGCAATACTAGCAAATCCTCTTATTACTCCGCAGATTGATCGGAGAGGGCTTGCGGCATTATTAAGTATTGGACCTTCAAGAGTACCTGGAAATGGTGTTTATAAAGGAATTGAGGAGCTTGAGCCAGGCAATGCATTGAAGTTTTCTAAAGAGGGGTTTAAGAAATGGCGTTACTGGAATGTGAAAAGTAAAAAGCATGAACATTCCTTTGATGAAACAGTGGAACAAGTTCGCTTTTTAGTGACAGATGCGATTAAACGTCAGCTTGTTTCAGATGTGCCTCTTTGTACATTTTTATCGGGTGGTTTAGATTCAAGTATTATTACTGCTATTGCGGCGAATACGTATAATCAAGAAGGACGTACACTACAAACTTATTCAATTGACTATGAAGGAAATGAACAGTTCTTTGAAAAAAATGATTTTCAGACATCCCAGGATAGTTATTGGATAAACAAAATGAAAGAGAAGTTCAATACAAGTCACTTTGATATTGTACTGTCCCAAAAAGATATTGTTGATTATTTAGAAGAGGCTATGCAATTGCGAGACTTACCAGGTATGGTCGATATTGATAGTTCACTTTTAGTTGCCTGTCGAGTGATTAAAGAGGGGTATACTGTGGCATTGTCAGGTGAGTGTGCAGATGAAGTTTTTGGTGGATATCCATGGTTCCATCGAGATTATGAATCATTTCCTTGGATTCGCTCAGCTGATGAGCGAGAAAGCTTCTTAAGAAGAGAATGGCAATCTAAATTACAATTAAAAGATTTTATGAAGCATGCATTTGATGAAGCTGTAAAAGATTCTCCTAAACTTGAAGGAGAAGATCCAAAAGCAGCAAAGCAACGTGAATTATTCTATTTAAACATGCGTTATTTTATGCAAACATTATTAGAACGTAAAGATCGAATGAGTATGGGAGCAAGCTTAGAAGTTCGTGTTCCATTTGCAGATCACCGAATCGTAGAGTACGTCTGGAATATTCCGTGGGAAATGAAAAACGTGGGAAATATGGAGAAGGGGCTTTTGCGTAAAGCTGTTGAAGGTCTTTTACCAGATGAAGTATTATATCGGAAAAAGAATCCATACCCTAAAACATATCATCCGGCATATACAAATGGAGTAAAACACTTATTAAGTGATACCCTTAAAAGAAAAGAGTCCATTTTGCATGAGTTATTTGAAAAGGAACAACTAGAGCAACTTGTTTCATCCGGGGGATCATCATTTAAAGTGCCATGGTTTGGGCAATTAATGGCAGGTCCACAGTTACTTGCATACTTAGTTCAAATTGATCGCTGGTTTGAAAATTATCATATTGAATTACTTGATCAATAAAAAGAGGGAAGTCTCATAGTTAATGAGATTTCCCTTTCTTCATTTGTCGCTTTATCCCCCAGGAATGCATTAGTTCATGAATAGCTGTGTCTATATCTTCAAATGTTACGCCACCAAATCCAAGTAAAAATGTTGGCTGTTCATATTCTATTGGTTTTAATAAATAATCTGAGACAGGATAAATGGCAATACTCATATTACTGGCTAGTTGCTTTAACTCTTGTTCTGATTTTTCGATAGGGACTGAAATCAATATATGCATACCAGCATGATCTCCTGTGATTGAAATAGAAGGATAAAAATGTGTCAAAGTACTTGTAAGCTTATCATGCTTTTTACGGTAAATTTTTCGCATACGATTTAGATGCTTTGAAAAGTGGCCATCTTTCATAAAGTTCGCTAAAATATGTTGGTCAAATCTTGGAACAGTTGCAGAGTAATAACTAAACGTTTCTTGATACGATGGTAATAGTGAAGGTGGTAAAACAAAATATGCCACTCGCAATGACGGCATTAAGGATTTTGTAAAAGTATTAAGGTAAATCACTTTTTCATTTTGATCCATCCCTTGTAAAGCGGGAATCGGTTTACCAATATGACGAAACTCACTATCATAATCGTCCTCAATAATATAGCGATTTGCTCCCTTAGATGCCCAATTTAATAACTGTGTTCTTCTTGCAGCTGATAGTACAGCACCTGTAGGGAACTGGTGGGAAGGGGTTATATAAACGATATTGGCATCCGTTTTTTCAAGTTCGTCTACAATTAGGCCATCTTCATCAACAGGGATTGGTACGGCTTTGTTTGTTAAATGTATTCGTGGAATCGCCGAATATCCAGGATTTTCGAGTGCAATTTTAGAGTTTGATTCAATTAGTCGTAAAATCATAGGAAGTAAATGTTCGGTTCCTGAACCAATTACAATTTGCTCTGGTTTACAGATTATTCCTCGTGATTGATATAGATAGTTTGCAATTTCGGAACGTAGGTCATATTCTCCTTGTGGTTCCCCAACTTGTAATAATTCTTTAGAATGAGCATCAAACAGGTCCTTTGCGTATTTTCGCCATATCGCAAAAGGAAAGGATTCTGTATCAATCTTTCCAGGATGAAAGTTATATTTATAGTCTGGAACCTTATATTTAAGGGGTTCAATTATTTTTTTAGGGTGTTTGTTTTCAAGAAAGGGTAGTTCATCAATTTCTTCAACAAAAAATCCTATTCGTGGCTTTGAAGCAATATAACCTTCGGCAAGGAGCTGTCCATATGCAATTTCCACAGTCGTTTGACTAATATTTAAAAAATCTGCCAGCTTACGTTTAGAAGGTAATTTGGTTCCTACCTTAATTTGTTTTGAAATAATAGCATCCTTCATCCCAATATAGAGTTGCTCATATAAAGGTTTTTTACTATTTTTTTCTAGTTTGAAAATTAGCATATCCATGGGCTTTCCTCCTATGTGACCTTATTGATTAATTGAAAATTGACTCTTTTTATATGGTCAACTTTCATTATACTAAATTACATCAAAGGTGTGGAGGGAAATTTTACATGAAATTAGTTGGAACAGAGCGAGTTAAAAGAGGAATGGCAGAAATGCAAAAAGGTGGCGTTATTATGGACGTCATAAATGCTGAACAAGCAAAAATTGCAGAGGCTTCAGGAGCGGTTGCTGTAATGGCTTTAGAGCGTGTCCCTTCGGATATTCGTAAAGCAGGTGGCGTCGCCCGAATGGCAGATCCAAGAATTGTAGAAGAGGTTATGAATGCGGTATCTATCCCGGTAATGGCAAAAGCACGAATTGGTCATATCGTAGAGGCGCGTGTTTTAGAATCTATGGGTGTTGATTATATTGATGAAAGTGAAGTTTTGACACCAGCTGATGAGGAATATCATTTATTAAAAAGTGATTATACAGTACCTTTTGTTTGTGGATGTCGAGATTTAGGCGAAGCTTGCCGTCGAATTGGGGAAGGAGCTTCTATGCTCCGTACGAAAGGAGAACCTGGTACAGGGAATATTGTTGAAGCAGTGCGTCATATACGAAAAGTCAATGCACAGGTTCGACGTGTTATTGGTATGAATGATGATGAATTAATGACAGAAGCTAAGATTTTAGGGGCATCCTATGAGCTATTAGTTGAAATTAAACGATTAGGGCGTCTTCCAGTCGTAAATTTTGCTGCTGGGGGAGTAGCAACTCCAGCTGATGCCGCTTTAATGATGGAACTGGGAGCAGATGGTGTATTTGTTGGCTCAGGAATCTTTAAATCTGATAATCCTGAAAAATTTGCTCGTGCAATTGTGGAGGCAACAACAAATTATCAAGATTATCAGTTAATTGGTAAAATCTCTAAAGAACTTGGAACTCCTATGAAAGGAATAGAAATTTCAACACTTCAGAATAGCGAACGTATGCAGGAACGAGGGTGGTAATATGAAAATTGGCGTTCTTGCATTACAAGGAGCAGTAAGAGAACATTTACAACAGATTCAATCACTTGGATGTGAAGCGATAGAAGTAAAGTCCTTAAAGGATCTAACTGAAATAAATGGACTAGTATTGCCTGGTGGAGAAAGCACAACGATGAAAAAGTTATTAGATCGCTATCAACTACTTGAACCTATTCGTGCTTTAGCACAACAAGGCGTACCAATGTTTGGAACATGCGCGGGTCTAATTTTGTTAGCTAAAGAGATTGTAGGTTATGATGAGGCTCATTTAAAACTAATGGATATTGTAATTGAACGTAATTCATTTGGCAGACAAATTCATAGCTTTGAAGCAGAGATTACTGTGAATAAAATCGGAATTGATATCCCAGCTGTATTTATCCGCGCACCACATATCGTATCAGTAGGTCCCCATGTAGAAATACTAGCTGAATATGATGGTCGAATTGTGTTAGCAAGAGAAGGACAATACTTAGGATGTTCATTTCATCCGGAGTTAACAGATGACATCCGGTTGATGCAATATTTTATTGATATGGTAAATGATTTTAGTAAGTACTACACTTGCAAAAACGAACAGCATATAGTACATTAGGGTTAATTTAATTCGTGTATTGCGAATAGGATATTGATAACATCGATGATAGGAAGTAGTAACAAGCACGTTTTTTAAAGAGAGTCAGCGGGTGGTGGAAGCTGATAAAAGCACTTGTGAATCCGTCCTTGAGTTGCTTTAGCTGAAAACGTAGTAAGCTTAAGCCGGTTGAAATGCCGTTATGTGATAAGTGGATTAGATAGATTGTCTAATCAATTAGGGTGGCAACGCGGGTAGCTCTCGTCCCTTTATGGGGATGAGGGCTTTTTTTATGTTTTCTTTCTCTAACACGCTAAAGTGTTTAGAGTATCAGTGTAATCAATAATCATTAACCAAAATGGAGGAATCAACATGTTAGATATTAAACGTGTCCGTGATAATTATGCAGAAATAAAAAAAATCCTTCTAACTCGTAATGAAGATTTAGGAAATATTGATGAATTTGAAGAGTTAGATGCAAAACGTCGCGAGTTAATTGCCAAAACAGAAGTATTAAAAGCAGAACGCAATAAAGTATCTGAGCAAATTTCTGTGATGAAACGTAATAAGGAAAATGCAGATGAAGTCATTGCCCGCATGCGTGAAGTGGGAGAGGAAATTAAACAATTAGATAATGAGCTTCGTGAAGTAGAAGAAAAATTCGAATATATGATGATGCGTTTACCGAATATTCCTCACGAATCTGTTCCTGTTGGTGAAACTGAAGATGATAATGTCGAAGTGCTTAAATGGGGTGAACTTCCAAACTTCAATTTTGAAGCAAAACCACACTGGGATCTAGCAACAGATCTACAAATTGTTGATTTCGAACGTGCTGGTAAAGTAACTGGTAGTCGTTTTGTATTCTACCGAGGCCTTGGTGCTCGCTTAGAACGCGCTTTAATGAGCTTTATGATGGATTTACATTCTGAAGAGCATGGCTATGAAGAAATGCTACCACCAGTAATCGTTAACCGTGATAGTTTAACTGGTACAGGACAATTACCGAAATTCGAAGAAGATGTATTCAAACTCGTGGATACAGACTACTTTATGATTCCAACTGCTGAAGTTCCTGTAACAAACTTTTATCGTGATGAAATTATCGATGGTGAAATTTTACCAAAAGGTTTTGCAGCTTATAGTTCTTGTTTCCGTTCTGAAGCAGGATCAGCAGGACGTGATACACGTGGTTTAATCCGTCAACATCAATTCAATAAAGTGGAATTAGTACGCTTTGTAAAACCTGAAGATTCATATGATGAATTAGAAAAATTAACAGGACATGCAGAGAAGGTTCTTCAATTATTAGGTTTACCATATCGAAAATTATTGATGAATACATCAGATCTTGGCTTCACAGCTGCTAAAAAATATGATTTAGAAGTTTGGATGCCAACACAAAATATGTATCGTGAAATTTCTTCTTGCTCAAACTTTGAAGATTTCCAAGCGCGCCGTGCAAACATTCGTTTCCGTCGTGAACCAGGAGCAAAACCAGAGTATGTACACACTCTAAATGGTTCAGGATTAGCGATTGGCCGTACAGTGGCTGCACTTTTAGAAAACTACCAACAAGAAGATGGAAGCGTCTTAATACCGGAAGTACTTCAACCTTATATGGGTGGGAAAAAAGTAATCGCACCGAAATAATTAATTATCCAAAAGCTTACAAGTAAATTAAATGAGCCGAGACTATTGTCTTGGCTCATTTTTATTTCCATAGGGAATACACATAGGTGTTCCGTAGATGGGATCTTCTATAATTTTGCAATTTAGTTGAAATACATCCTTAACGAGCTTTACAGTAATGATATCTTCTGGCCTTCCTTGGGCATACAATTCTTTATTAACGAGTGCAATAATATTTGTCGCATAACGGCAGGCCAAATTGATATCATGCAATACCATTACTATTGTCCGATTTTCTTCTTGGTTTAACTTATATAGTAAATCTAATACCTCAATCTGATGCGTGACATCTAAATAAGTTGTCGGTTCATCGAGCAAAATAAGGTCGGTTTGCTGTGCTAATGTCATGGCAATCCAGGCACGTTGTCTTTGTCCACCTGAAAGATTATCAATCTCGTAATCTTTAAATTCCGTTAAACCAGTTGCAGCAATTGCTTGTTCAACAACTTGCTGATCTTCAGTGGACCATTGTTTTCGCCAATTTTGATAGGGGAAACGACCTTGTTTTACTAATTGAAGAACTGTTAAGCCTTCTGGAGCCATCGGTTGTTGTGGTAAGATGGCTAAATGTTTAGCAGTCTCTTTTGTTGTAAAACGGGTAATATTTTCGTTATTTAAAAGGATGGAGCCACTATTTGGTTTCAACAATCGAGCAATAGATCTGAGTAAAGTGGATTTTCCACACCCATTTGCACCGATAAGTACCGTAATTTCACCTTTTGGTATGATTAAATCTAAAGAATCTATTATAACTTTTTCCCCATAATTTAATTGTAGCCGCTTCGTTTCAATCAATGCTATCAACCTACCTTTTTTGCATTTTAATTAATAGATAAATAAAATAAGGTGCTCCTATTGCGGCTGTAAATACTCCTGCTGGAACTTCTACAGAACCAAACAAGCTACGACAAATTGTATCGGCTAGAACGACTAAGATACCACCTATACAAGCTGCTACAGGAATAAGTGAACCAAAAGAAGATCCAACCAACCTGCGGGCAATATGTGGTGCCATTAATCCTACAAATCCAATGGTACCTGCAAATGAGACCGCACATCCTACAAGAGCCGTACATAAAAGAAGTAGGGCAAATCTCATTTTTTGAACACCTTGACCTAAGCTAGTTGCTACATCATCTCCGAATTGTTGTAAATTGAGATGTCGTGTAACTAATAAGGTGATGATAAATAAGCAAGTGATTACGGGAATAACAATTTTAGCTTGTTGCCATGTTGCACTATTCACACTCCCTGTAATCCATACATTTGCTTTACTGGCTTGATAAATTGGACCAATTAACATTAATACCGTTGAGACCGCTTGCATAAATGCAGAAATCCCTACACCAATCATGACTAAGCGAGTAGCGGTTACCCCATCAGTCCACGATAAACTGTAGACAAGTAGAGCTGTAATCAATGCTCCGATAAAGGCCGCAACAGGCAACCACTCCACACTGACAGTTAGCGAAGAATTAGCATCGCTGAAGATTGCTAAAAATGCCACAACAGTTGCACCTGCACCAGTAGAAATCCCTATAACATCAGGGGATGCTAGGGGATTTCTTATAATGCCCTGTAAAATTGCACCTGCAACAGCTAAGCCCATACCAGCAAATAGTGCAACAATAATGCGGGGCATTCGAAATTCTTGAACAACTAATGTATCGAATGCAGGACCGTTTCCAACCAAAATTGAAATCACTTTTAGTGGAGAAATAAAGGAATCACCTATTGATAAACTTAAAGTAAAAGTGAAAGCCACAATAAGTATTAATATACTAAGCTTTTTTAAAGCGCCTAGATCCAGCAATTGTGAAAAATATTTAGATTGTAAACTTAATAGTTTTTTCATCCTTTTTTAAACCCCTTTCTAGCAATGAATACAAAGATTGGGGTACCAATAAACGCGGTCATCACACCGACGGGAACTTCTTGTGGCATGATAATATATCTTGCCCCGATATCAGCAAATAGTAATAGTATTGCTCCGAGTATCGCTGACAAGGGAATAAACCATTGATGTTCCGTACCAATCATTTTTCGTGCAATATGGGGAATTATTAATCCGATAAAACCGATTGGTCCAGCAATAGCAACGGATCCCCCGGCTAGAAGTACAACAATGAGAACAATAATAAACTTAGTTCTTATAATGTTGAGCCCTAGCCCCTTTGCAACATCTTCACCTAAAGAAAGTAAATTCAACTGCTTCACCATGAAAGCAGTCACCAACCATCCAACAAGCAAGAATGGCAGTACAATCCATAACATATGCAAGTCTCTTCCCTGTACAGATCCTGCAAGCCAAAACAATACTTCATCGAGTTGTGCTTCATTAATCACTAAAATACCTTGTGTAATGGAATAAAACATTGCACCTAAAGCTGTGCCAGCTAGTGTTAAGTTTAGAGGAGTCATTCCACCATGTCCTATGGAACTAATAGCTAAAATACAAAGTGCTGATACAGCTGCTCCTAAAAATGAAATAAATGTAAAGCTAAGGAGGTTTGTTATTTGTAGAATACTCATTGCAAGTACTACAAATAGGCCAGCACCAGCATTAATTCCTAAAATTCCTGGAGAAGCTAGGGGGTTTCTTGTCATCGTTTGAAGTAGCGCCCCAGCAATTGCAAGAGAAGCTCCAACAAAGGTTGCGATAAGTGCTCTCGGCAATCGGTGTTCAAGAATAATTAGATGTTCATTACTATTGTTAAAGTGAAAGAAGGCTTCCCAAGTTGTATGTAAATTTGTATTTGCATAACCATATGTAACACTTAGCACTATACCAATGATCATAATGATAAAACCAAAAAATAGTAGAGGTGTTTTTAAAACATTACTTATCATTTGTTAAGACATCCTTTAAATAAATATATTTTAAATTTAGAAAATTCAGTGTTGACATAATTTTCACCGCCACATATGATGTAGATATCTAGAGAATGATAATCATTATCAATTGTCTAAATAATACTATCATACATATTGGAGGAAAAAAAGGATGAAAAATTCATTTAACAAACTTTTAGGATTATTCTTATTATTAGCAGTTTGTATATTAGCTGCTTGTAGTGATGAGAGTGCAACAGAAGAGTCATCAAGTGCTAATTCAGAAATACCTGCAGAGGAAAAGTCAACAGCATATACAGTGGAACATGCAATGGGGTCAACAGAAATTCCTACTACTCCTAAAAGAATAGTCGTATTAACAAATGAAGGAACTGAAGCATTATTAGCGTTAGGAGTTAAACCTGTGGGTGCGGTATCTTCTTGGTCAGGGGATCCTTGGTATGAGCATATTGCTGATCAAATGGATGGAGTAGAAGTTGTTGGACAAGAAACTGCAATCGATCTAGAAGCTATTGCTAAGTTAAAGCCAGATTTAATTATTGGGAACAAAATACGTCAAGAAGCGGATTATGAAAACTTAAGTAAAATTGCCCCGACTGTTTTTGCTGAAACATTAAAAGGTCAATGGAAAGATAATTTCTCATTATATGCAAAAGCTGTAAATGCAGAAGAAAAGGGAGAAGAGGTTCTAGCAAACTATGATACTAAGGTTGAAGAGACAAAAGTTGTTTTAGGTGATGTTACAAATCAATCTGTATCGGTTGTACGTTTCTTATCTGGGACATCTCGGATTTATTACACTGAATCATTTTCTGGTGTAATTTTAAAAGAATTAGGGTTTAACCGTGTAGAAGCACAAGCAAAGTTATTCACTGAAGATAATCAGATGGCAGTGGAAGTTGGGAAAGAATTAATTCCACAAATGGACGGAGATTTATTATTCTACTTTACTTATCTTCCAACTGGAGATGATTCGGCCTCTGCAACAGCGGCAGAATGGACAGCTGATCCATTATGGAAAAATTTACCTGCTGTGAAAAATGAAAAAGCTTATGTAGTAAATGACGCTGTTTGGAATACTGCTGGTGGTATTCTAGCAGCTCAAAAAATGTTAGATGAGATTAAAGAAATAATAGTAGCTCCATAATTAAATTTATAAAAGGAATAGGGCTTGCATAAAGAGAGCAGGACCTATTCCTTTGATTGTTTTATAAAAATAATAACCCAATACTAATGATTACCCCAGTAAATATGAGTACAAATAGACAGAAGCCCATAATGTCTTTTGCCTTTAGCCCTGCAATTGCGAGTGCGGGTAAAGCCCAAAATGGTTGAATCATATTTGTCCAGGCATCCCCCCATGCAATAGCCATTGCTGTTTTTGCATAGTCTGCTCCTAATGATTGTGCCGCTTCTAACATAATGGGTGCTTGCACAGCCCATTGACCCCCGCCTGAAGGGACGAAAAAGTTCACTAAACCAGCAGAGTAAAAAGTAAATAAGTAAAATGTAAAGTCATTTGAAATACCAATAAACCATTCTGAAAAGACCCCCGCCAAGCCAGATACTGTCATCATCCCCATTATTCCTGCATAGAAAGGAAATTGGAATACAATCCCAGTTGTTGTCTTGATGGCCGCTTGGGCAGCAGCTAAAAAGCGTTGAGGTGTACCATGTAAAATAATACCTAGAATAATAAAAATCGTATTCACAATATTTAAGTCCAATAAAAAACCTTTAGTTACAAAGTGATGAATTAAATATGAAAGTCCAATTAGTCCGATTAAAATTGTTAACAAGGAACTTCTTTCAGTCCATGAGGCAAACGACTTCTCAGAAGGAGGAAATTGTTGTTCTTCTTCTACTAATATTGCTGGGTCTACTTCGACTAAATCCTCATCTTTTGGCATCATCCAACGATTAAAGAATGGCAAAGTAAAAACAATCACGATAACAATAAATAAATTATAAGGTGTAAAAATTGTTTCAGAGGTAGGCACTACCCCCATCATATTAGCAAATGGATGACCCTCTGTTGCAATTGATAATGGTATCGAACCTGCCAAACCACCATGCCATATGATAAACCCTGAATAAGCACTGGCAATCAATAAACGATAATCTACTTTCTTAACATGTCGTGCAATTTCCTTAGCAAATAAGGCGCCAATAACTAAACCGAATCCCCAGTTAATCCAACAAGCAACTAATGAAATAAATGTCACAATAATAATAGCACTCGAAGGACGTTTAATTTTACTTGCTATAGAAGATAGAAATCTTTTGAAGATAGGACTGTTAGCTAATACATGTCCGGCAGCCAATACAATTACCATTTGCATAGTAAAAGAAAGTAATCCCCAGAATCCATCTCCCCAATAAACAACCATATCTAAGGGAGAACTTGGTGTAAGTATGATTCCTAGTAGGAAAACGAGTACAGTTAAAATGGTTACGAAAATATACGGATCTGGTAAAAACTTTTCCATAATGGAATTGGAAATTCTTGTTAAAACTTTCACCCTCACATCTTCTCCTTTCATATAATGATGAAAAATACGGAAAAGTACTTTTCGATGCATAATATGTTTTTATGGAGATTATTATTTCAGTGGAATATAAAAATATAGTTAGCGAAAGTTTAAAATACAAAGGAAATAAAAATAGTAGGATTTTATTATATTAAAGTATGAAATTTCACCCTTAAATATTGTAAAATTAAAATACTGAAAAATCAGTACTGTAAGAAAAGTATGTTTTTGAAGGGGATACGAGGATGGAACATTTAATTTATAAAAACCTAAAAAAAATAGAGCTTTCTGGTATTCGAAAGTTTACAAATATGCTAGTGGATTATCCTAATGCCATCAATTTAACGATCGGCCAACCTGATTTTCCTACACCAACACATGTAAAAGAAAAAGCAAAGGACGCAATTGACCAGAACCATACATCTTATACTCCAAATGCCGGGATTATGGAATTACGAAAAGCGATTTCAGCATTTTATGGGAACCAATATGGATTAACTTATAATCCTCAGGATGAAATCATTGTGACGCATGGTGCTTCAGGAGCATTAACAATTGCATTAAGAACCATTTTAGAAGAAGGATGCGAAGTTATTTTATCAGCACCAGCTTATCCTGGCTATATTCCACTTATTGAACTATGTGGGGCAGTTCCAGTTTGTGTAGATACTGAATCCACTCAGTTTGTCCTAACGGCTGAATTAATCGAAAAACATATTACAGAGAAAACAAGATGTGTCATTCTTCCATCACCATGTAACCCAGTTGGAACAATTATTGAAGATACAGAACTACAAAAGATTTCAGCTCTATTAAAAGATAAAGAAATTTTCATTATTTCTGATGAGATTTATAGTGAGCTAATTTATGAAAAAACACATAAATCAATTGCTTCATACGAGGGAATGCGTCATAAAACAATTGTCATCAATGGTGTATCAAAGTCTCACTCAATGACAGGATGGCGTATCGGATATACATTAGCGCCAAGCTATCTAACAAAAGAGATGACGAAGTTAAATGGTTATTATATTAGTTGTGCAACAAGTATTAGTCAGTATGCAGCACTAGCAGCTTTAACAGATGGACTTAATGATCCGATTGAGATGAAGAAAGAATATAATGCTCGTCGCAATTATGTATATGATCGTTTAGTTGCCATGGGATTAGATGTCGTTAAACCAGCAGGAGCATTTTATATCTTCCCATCGATTAAAAAGACAAATATGACATCTTTTGATTTTTGTATTGCACTTTTAAAAGAACAGGAATTAGCCACAGTCCCTGGCAGTGCCTTCTCACAATTTGGCGAAGGCTATATCCGTTTATCTTTTGCACAGCCTTTAGAAGTTTTACAAAAGGGAATGGATCGACTAGAGAAGTTTATGGTGAAATTTAAATAAGATTGAGGGACTGACTGTATAGGTTGGTCCCTTTTTGATCATGGAAATAGGAGAAGGGAAAGTGTGTCTTAGCTTGAGTGGTAGGTGCGATTGATTTATTTATTGATATGGCATTGAATGGTTTGGGAGAGAAGCTCGCTTGTAAGGTAGAAGAGCCGGGTTCTATACGACGATTTAAACAGGAAAAATCTTTGAACGGTCGAAGAGAGAGGTTCTATGAGACGTTTTAAGCAAGAAGAGCTTCTGAACGGTCGAAGAGACTTGTTCTATGAGACGTTTTAAGCAAGTAGAACCTCTGAAAGGTAGAAGAGAAGGGTTCTATACGACGTTTTGAGCAAGGGGAGCCTTTGAAAGGTAGAAGAGAAGGGTTCTATACGACGATTTAAACAGGAAAAATCTCTGAAAGGTAGAAGAGAGAGGTTCTATGAGACGCTTTTAGCAAGAAGAGCTTCTGAACGGTCGAAGAGATTTGCTCCTATAAGACATTTTAAGCGAGGAGGCTCCGAAAAGTAGAAGAACCCCCTTCTATAAGCCAACTTAGATAAAAACAGTACTTGAACCGTCGAAGTAAAAGAATCTAGAGGACGCTTTGTTCAGGAAGAGCCCCTGAAACGTCGATTAGACTCGCTTTCTATCGTATTGAACTAGAAGAGCCGATAAGAAAAGGGCTCTCTATGCATGTTTAAACAAGAAGAACCATTGAACCCGTCAATAGTCCTCTTCAACTGACTAAATTGCGTGATCCCCTTCCTCAGCCAAACGTTTTCGCTCAATTTTTTCTGCTCTTTTTCGTGCTCGAATAGAACGGAAGAAACTTGTTAGCATTTCTCCGCATTCTTCTGCTAAAATTCCTTCTGTCACTTCACATTCGTGATTAAATCGGGAATCATTTAACAAGCGGTAAAGGGAATCAACACAGCCAGCTTTCATATCTCTTGCCCCATAAACTACGCGGGGAATACGGGATTGAAGAATGGCACCAGCACACATCGGGCAAGGCTCTAATGTAACATATAAGGTTGTTTCTTCTAAACGCCAACTACCAATTGCTTCGCATGCTTGTTGGATTGCCATTAATTCTGCGTGAGTGACCGCATTTTGAGAGGTTTCTCGTAAATTAAAGGCACGACCAATGATTTCCCCTTTATGAACAATCACTGCTCCAATAGGTACCTCTCCTAAATCTTGGGCCTTTTTTGCTTCTTCCATCGCTTCAAGCATATATTTTTGATCTCTCTCAAATAATTCCACGTTCATCTCTCCTTGGTTGATAGTTTAACATGGTCGTTTGTAAAAAAGAACTTATGAGTCGTCAATAATGCTATTAAGAAGAATAAAGCCAATGTTCCTGAAGCCACGTTAATTGAAATAAATAATTCCTTATTTTGTTTGCACTCTGTCTCTGTTTTTCGACAAGCTCATATGATAAAATGTATACCATTGACGAATTTAGACTTGAAGGAGGGCTTCTCGTGGCTGTTCCATTTATTACAGTAGAAGGCCCAATTGGTGTTGGGAAAACATCGTTATCAAAAGCAATTTCAAACGCCTATGAATACCATCTATTAAAAGAAATTGTGGATGAAAACCCGTTTCTAGGAAAGTTCTATGAGAATATTGATGAGTGGAGCTTTCAAACGGAGATGTTCTTCCTTTGTAATCGATATAAACAATTAAGCGATATAAAGAAACATATTATCGAAACAGGTTCACCTGTCGTTGCGGATTATCATATATTTAAAAATTTAATTTTTGCAAAGCGTACGTTAAAGGCTTCCGAATACGAAAAGTACGAGGCAATCTATAAAATATTAACGGCTGATATGCCAAGACCTAATATGGTCGTTTATTTACATGCGAGTTTAGATACATTAATGGAACGAATTGCAATGCGCGGAAGAGAATTTGAAAAAATGATTACGCGAGATTACATAGAGCAATTAGCGGCCGATTATCACGAATTCATTCAACATTTTGAAATGATGCACCCTGATATCCCTGTCATTCAGTTAAATGGTGATAAATTAGATTTCGTAAAAAAACCTGAAGATTTAGCGCAAGTATTAAAATTAGTAGAAGAAAAGCTACAACAAAGGAGTTCACAACCAGAATGAATCTACGAGAAAAATATAATATTCCATCCAATACAGTAATTACAATTGCTGGAACAGTAGGGGTAGGAAAATCTACGATGACGAAAGCACTTGCCGAAGCGTTAAACTTCCGTACTTCATTTGAAAAAGTAGATACAAATCCATATTTGGACAAGTTCTATGATGACTTTGAAAAGTGGAGCTTTCATTTACAAATTTACTTCCTAGCAGAACGTTTTAAGGAACAAAAACGTATTTTTGAATACGGCGGTGGCTTTATTCAAGACCGTTCAATTTATGAAGATACAGGTATCTTCGCAAAAATGCATTATGATAAAGGTACAATGAACCCAATTGATTATGAAACTTATACAAATTTGTTTGATGCAATGGTAATGACACCATATTTCCCGCATCCAAACTTACTTGTTTATCTTGAAGGGCCAATTGATAACATTATTAGTCGTATCCAAGAACGTGGACGTGAAATGGAACAACAAACACCACACGATTATTGGTTTGAAATGCATGATCGCTATGAGAATTGGATTAACAACTTTAATTCTTGTCCGGTATTACGACTAGACATTAACGATTATGATCTAGTGAAAAACCCTGAACAAATTGAAAGTATTGTCGAACGCATTGCCTATATGTTGGAGCAAACAAGTCATTTACGTAAATAACTTTATGTATAAAATATAATTTAATGTAAGTTGAATAAAGAGAAGAAGTGCCCCCTTATCCTAGGGTGGCGCTTTTTATTAGCTTAGATTAGCTGAAGTGGTATACATTGCTCATAAAGATACACTATCTTATTAGTTCCCTTTATTAATCATATTAAGTATTTTTTATAAATTCCCTGAAATCTAACATAATAGAAGTCAGATAAGAAAACGAAATATCATAGTTATTAATGAAAAAGGACAATACTTTAGTGAAATTAATAGAGAATCTTACTATCCGTGATTTAAAGGAGTTGAGTATTTGAAATGCGTATGAATGTAAGTAATGTCGAAGTGGGTTATGACAAAAAGGTGATTGTTAATGACTTAACTATAGGAATACCTGATAGTCAGATTACGACGATTATCGGGTCCAATGGATGTGGCAAATCAACATTGTTAAAAGCAATGACCAGAATTATCCCACACCAAAAGGGACAAATACTGCTAGATGGTGCTGAGATTCAGAAAAAAAATACAAAAGAATTGGCGAAGGAGTTAGCCATTTTACCTCAAACACAGGATAGTGCAGTAGGGCTGTTAGTGGAGGAATTAGTTTCATATGGCCGCTTTCCATATCAATCGGGTTTTGGGAGCTTAACAAAGGAAGACAAAGAAATTATTGATTGGGCATTAAAGGCAACTAATACGGATAAATTGAGAAATCATGTTGTGGATGAACTGTCAGGGGGGCAAAAGCAACGAGTTTGGATTGCGATGGCACTTGCACAAAATACAGACATTATTTTTTTAGATGAACCAACAACCTATTTAGATATGGCTCACCAACTTGAAATCTTAGACCTACTGAAAGATCTAAACGAAAAAGAGAATAGAACAATTGTAATGGTGTTACATGATTTGAACCATGCGGCTAGATTTTCTAATTATATGATTGCTCTAGAAAGTGGTAATTTAGTGAAGGCTGGGACACCTGAGGAAGTAATGACAACTGAAGTGTTAAAGAAAGTATTTAAAATTGATGCAATAATTAGTAAAGATCCACGCTCAAATAAACCAATTTGCATTACATATGATCTAATCAAGGGTGAATAAGCACCTTTGAATCTTGATAAGTATCAAGGGAAGTAGCACTGTACTAATTTTCAGTGCTACATTTTTAATATCATTTAGGAAGATACTAAATGGTTGGACTAGTAGTTAAAGGAATTCAAGCACTTCATGTTTCTTCACGAGGTGGATATTAGTTTTGTAAATAACATTCTCAAAATCCTCAACATTATCGTTATAGTGCATAGCGTATATTTTTTCATGTAAAGACTTTGGATAATAAGCTAGAACTTCTTGTAAGGTTGCATGCACACCGTTAAATGTGAAACTAATATCTTGGAAAATAGCAACTGTCCTTTCATCAACTTGTCCTAACAAATTTGCAGCTTCAAGTTGTTTTAGGTCTCCTGAAAAAACAATATTGGCGTTCTCTGTTAATAGCTTAAAGCCTGCACTAATTAAACCTTCTGCGTGTAGATTCGTTGTGTCGAATATGGAAAAAGAGTATTTTCCAATTGCAACGGCTTCCTGCTCTTTTAAGATGATAAAATTACAAAAGTCGTGTACCGTACGCCCTTGATTTTCAAGGCTATTCTTTAAATAATTTTCCAAAGATGAAGCAAGTCTTTCATGAACAATAATAGTTGTTTTCATTGGAGCATGCTGTCCATTACTAAAATTCCAAAATCTAGCCATAATTAATTCTTCCAATCCGCCAACATGATCATAATGTAGATGGGAAATAAAGACATAATCAATGGTAAAGTAATTATATCCGGCTGCTGGTAGACTATTTCGAAGAGTTGTTCCAGCATCAATTAATAGGAATTTTTTATCTAGTTCAATGATATAGTTATTATGGAAGTTGCTTTTAGTAAAAGCACCACCCACACCTAAAGGACAAATTTTCATAGAGGTCCTCCTTTTTATTAAGTTTAGTAATTACGCAGTATACTTGTATTATACAAAATAATCTTTGGAGGAATAGAAATGAACGTTGCCATCTACTGTGGTTCACAAACTGGGAAAAACTCAGTTTATATAGAAAAAGCAAAAGAATTGGGAAAACTCCTTGCCAAATCTAATATTGGAGTAGTTTATGGAGGCTCTAATAGTGGATTGATGGGAGCTGTTGCAGATGAAGCATTAGCTCATAATGGCAGAGTCATTGGCATTATGCCAGAGCATTTACAAAAACGTGAAATTGCTCATTTGCACTTAACAGAAATTCATTTCGTTGAGTCAATGCATGTACGAAAAAAGAAAATGATTGATCTTTCAGATGCCTTTATTGCTTTACCTGGTGGCTGTGGCACACTAGATGAGTATTTTGAAGTGTTCACTTGGGCTCAGATTGGTTTACACCATAACCCAGTTATTTTGTACAATATGAATGGGTTCTATGATGCATTAATCCAGCATTTTGACAAAATGATAGAAGAAGGTTTTATTCATCAAGAACAACGAGAAATTTTAAAAGTGGCGACAACAGCGGAAGATATAGTAAAAATATTGAATGACCATCAAGAATGTTTGAAAACGAAAGAAACTAATTAGAAAATGATATCATCTTTATAAGCTAGTGATAGGAGTTAAACTATCGCTAGCTTTTTTTGTAGAAAAGAATAGCTATCATAATCCTAATGGGAACAGGGCACTTAGTTTAACACTTAATGTTTATACGACAGTTATTCCTAGGAAAAGACAGGTAATGCTTATGCTTACATTGAATGTCAGAAATGAACTTATCATAGCAAACATTCTATTAAAATACTTTGTTGTACGATGAAAACACTCATTTTTCTACATACAGAATGGCCTCAAATATGTAAATATAATACTTAAATAGTTTTTTTAGTGTAAATATTATGAAAAATAACTAAAACATAGTTGACTTATAGGAAAAGTAATATTACTATTGTTTTAGATTCATAGAAGAGCTGATTGGAAAACCAAAGGCTGCAAACGTTACTATTATTCTTTTAATAGGGCGAGTTGCTGCCTTTTTTATATTTAGGAGGAACAATAATGACAAAATTTAGTTACATCTCACATCTAGAATGCCCTAAGTGCGGCAAAACTTATGAAGAAAATAAAATCCAACAATTATGTCAATGTGGTTCGCCATTATTAGTCCGTTATGACTTAGAAAAAGTAAAAGCAAACGTATCACGCGATGAAGTTACTAATCGTCCTAACACACTATGGAAATATCACGAAGTATTACCAGTACATAATCAATCTGATGTCGTGTCACTTGGAGAAGGGATGACACCATTCGAAAAACTACCAACTTTAGGTGCCGAATACGGCTTAAATAATTTATATATTAAAGATGAAGGAGTTATCCCAACAGGTTCTTTTAAAACAAGAGGTGCAAGTGTAGGGATTTCAAAAGCAAAAGAACTAGGAGTAAAACAACTGGCGATGCCTACGAATGGGAATGCTGGTGCAGCTTGGGCATTATATGCAGCAAAAGCGGGCATTAAGGCAACGATTGTTATGCCGTTGGATGCACCTGAGATTACAAGAAAAGAAGTATATATCTCTGGCGGAGATTTACATTTAATAAACGGTTTAATTAGTGATGCTGGGAAAGTTGTTGCAAGCTTAGTCCAAGAACAAGGCGTTTACGATGCTTCAACATTGAAAGAGCCATATCGTATTGAAGGTAAAAAGACAATGGGGTACGAAATTGTTGAGCAATTCGGCTGGAAAGTACCTGATGTTATTTTATATCCAACTGGTGGTGGCGTTGGTATTATTGGAATTTATAAAGCAATCTTAGAGTTACAAGAACTTGGATGGATTGAAAAAGGGAAATTCCCACGTTTAGTAGCAGTACAAGCAGAAGGCTGTGCACCAATCGTAGATGCATGGAAAAAAGGAGAAAAAGAATCTGTCTTCTTTGAAAATTCAACTACATGCGCATTTGGTATCAACGTACCGAAAGCATTAGGAGATTTCCTTGTATTAGAGGGTATTTATAAAACAGATGGCTGCGCGATCGCAATATCTGAAGAAGCGCTATTAGAGGCACAAAAACAAGTAGCTTCATTAGAAGGAAACTTTATTTGTCCAGAAGGTGCAGCAACATTTGCAGCAGCAAAAGCTTTACGTGAACAAGGTTGGATTCAAGAAGACGAGCATGTGGTCTGCTTAAATACTGGATTAGGACTAAAATATCCTGAAACTGTTGAAATCAAAGACGTTGAAACACTTCAACCTGGTCAACAGATTTTAGTAAATAATTAATTGTTTGGCTGGTGGAAAATTTGACATTTGATTGGCAATATATGATTGATGTCCTACCGCATTATAAAACAGCACTATGGTTAACTGTAAAACTTGCTTTTATTGGAATAGCCTTTGCGATTATAGTCGGGTTAATTTGTAGTGTAATTCAGTATTTTAAGATTCGTGTATTAAGTAACGTAGTGCAAGTTTACTTAGAGATTGCACGTAACACACCTTTATTAATTCAATTGTTCTTTTTATACTATGGTTTACCAAAAGCGGGAGTTACTTTAAGTGGAGAACTTTGTGGAATTATCGGATTGACGTTTTTAGGTGGAAGTTATATGGCTGAGGTCTTTCGATCTGGCATGGAAGCTGTCACAAAGTCTCAAATTGAAACAGGAAAAGCAATTGGCCTTAGTAACCTACAATTAATGCGTTATGTTATTATTCCACAAGCCTTTTCTTATAGTATTCCTGGCTTTAGTGCAAATTGTATTTTCTTATTAAAAGAAACATCTGTATTTAGTGGTATAGCGATTTTAGAGTTAACGAACACAACGAAAAATCTGATGGGGATTTTTTATAAAACGAACGAAGCATTGTTCATGTTAGTGATTGGCTACTTAATTATTTTGCTGCCATTAACACTGTTCTTAACTTGGCTTGAAAGGAGAGTTCGACATGCTGAATTCGGGAATTAGTGTCCTTTTTGAAGGTATTAATTTACAACGATTACTTATAGGACTTCTCGCCACTTTACGTGTTGCTCTCATATCAGTTCTAATTTCAATTATTTTAGGAATCATTATTGGAATTATTAGAACATCTAAAAATAAGCTTATTCAAATTCCGTTCAGAATTTATTTAGAACTGTTTCGAATTATTCCAATTCTAGTATGGTTATTTGTGATTTATTATGTGATTCCTGCTAATTTTGATATTAATTTAAGCTCTGAGGTTGTGGCTCTCATCGTCTTTAGTCTATGGGGTACAGCTGAAATGAGTGATATTGTACGCGGAGCAATCATCTCATTACCAAAACATCAGATGGAGTCGAGTAAAGCGTTAGGGTTAAGCCCTGTTCAAATGTATCGTTTTGTTCTTATTCCTCAAGCAGCAAAACGATCCATTCCTCCGATGATTAACTTAATTACACGGATGATTAAAACAACAGCATTATTAACAATGATTGGTGTAATTGAAGTGATTAAAGTCGGACAGCAAATTATTGAAGTAAATAACTTACAATATCCAACAGCATCGTTTTGGATATACGGGATTATATTTTTTATGTATTTTTGTATTTGTTTCCCATTATCTCGCTTTTCGAGAAAGCTGGAACAAAAATGGGCAGCTTAAGGAGTTGTTATCATAATGAGTCAACAAGTTCCGATTTTACAAGTGAAGGGGCTTATTAAAAAGTACGGTGATAAGGCTGTACTAAATGGTGTTGATTTACAAGTCGAAAAAGGGAAAGTAATTGCCATTTTAGGCCCATCCGGTTGTGGGAAGAGTACCTTCTTACGTTGTTTGAATGGTTTAGAGGAAGTTCAAGGCGGAGATATTTTACTAGATAACCAGAGTCTAATAAACAAATCAACAAACTGGAGAACTGTTCGTCAACGCATTGGCATGGTCTTTCAGAGTTATGATTTGTTTCCTAACTTAACTGTTATGGAAAATATTTTACTCTCCCCTTTAAAAGTACAAAAACGATCACGTGAAGAAGTTGAGAAACAAGCAAAAGAGCTTTTAGAACGTGTGGGGTTAGCTGATCGTGCAAATGACTATCCTAGACAGTTATCTGGAGGTCAAAAGCAACGTATCGCAATTGTACGAGCATTATGTATTAATCCAGAGATCATGTTATTTGATGAGGTAACTGCATCACTCGATCCAGAAATGGTTCGTGAAGTATTAGATGTTATTGCACAATTAGCAGAACAAGGTATGACGATGTTAATCGTTACCCACGAGATGAATTTTGCAAGACTTGTTGCCGATGAAGTTATATTTATGGATAAAGGGAAAATTCATGAGCAAGCAGTTGCAGAAGAGTTCTTCTCTAATCCACAAACTGATCGAGCTAAACAATTTCTTAATATATTACAATTTTAGGAGGAAAGAGAATGAAGAATAAATTATTAGCTTTATTATTAGCTGCTATAACAATGGTAATTTTAGCAGCATGCGGAAATAATGATACTGAATCAGACACTTCTTCGAGCGAATCGACATCTGTTATTGATGAAATTAAAGAACGTGGTACATTACGTGTAGCAGTGTTTAGTGATAAACCACCATTTGGTTATGTAGATGCTAATGGAGATAATCAAGGTTATGATGTTGTACTAGCAAAACGTCTTGCAAAGGATTTATTAGGTGATGAATCTAAAGTAGAGTACGTATTAACAGAAGCACAAGCACGTGTGGATTTATTGAAATCTGACAAAGTAGATGTTGTTTTAGCAAACTTTACTGTTACACCAGAACGCCAAGAGCAAGTGGATTTCGCAAACCCATATATGAAAGTTGCAATCGGTGTTGTTTCTCCAAATTCTGCTCCAATTGAATCTGTAGAACAATTAGAAGGTAAGAAATTGATTGTAACAAAAGGGACAACTGCAGAAGCATATTTCATGAAAAATCATCCAGAAATTGAGCTTGTAAAATATGATCAAAATACAGAGGCGTTTGAGGCATTAAAAGACGGACGCGGTGATGCTATGGCTCAAGATAATGCATTATTATTTGGTTGGGCAAATGAAAACCCAGACTTCTCTGTAGCATTATCATCATTAGGTGATTTAGATTATATCGCTCCAGCTGTTAAAAAAGGTAATACAGAATTACTTGAATGGTTAAATACAGAATTAGAAACTTTAGGTGGAGAGCAATTCTTCCATAAAGCATATGATGAAACATTAAAGCCTGCATTCGGTGAGAATATAAGTGCTGATGATGTAGTCGTAGAAGGAATAGTAGAAGAATAATTCAGAATCTCCCCTGTAACCATTGATGGTACAGGGGATTTTTTTAGCTTTATCGTAGAATAAATGCAACAAATATTGGAATTGTCATTAAAAGTAGAACACCAAAGCTCCATAAAACCTGTTTTATGACGGACATATTTTTAGGACGAAGGCTAATTGTATCATATAAGTTATTGAGTGCCTGTTGTTCCTTTTTATAAAGCATGGTTTGAAACTGATCATAGTCATCGATATAAGAATAAGGGGAATTCAAACCAAATCGGAGAGAACGAATGTCATCTGTAACATCTTTATTATCGTGAAAATATAATATGTTCGGGGCAAGCCCTCCAGTGGATTTTGCAATGACGTCAATATCAAAAGTCACCATTTTATAACCAATTTCACCATTTTCCTTTTCATATTGTGTTATTAATCGATTTGATTTCATTCAAATTACTCCATTATTTTTTTGTTTAATAAAAACTTCCAAGACAAGTATACTCAAGATTACCTTACCCAAAATAAGGGGTAATTATAGGATATGTAAGTAAATTAACAAAAATCCTATTTAATTTAATCTAGTGTACATATATTATTTAAATAGTTTAAATTTTTAGTTATTTGGAGGCTGGATAGATGGAAACAAAAACAATACAACAAAGATTATTCGTCTTACCGACAACTGCTATTTCTGATGCAATAGGTGGCCATACAAATTTGAAGGGAAGTATTAAGCCTCTTAGTGATTACTATAAGATCGCTGGACGAGCCCTTACAGTACAATTACCTGATGGAGAGAATAAAGCAGTATTAGAAGCCATCAGTAAAGCACAGAAGGGTGACATCCTTGTAATTGATGCAAAAGGGAATACAAACCGTGCAGTTGCGGGGGATTTTGTCATTTCATTAGCAAGAGGTCTAGGGGTACAAGGTTTGGTAGTAGATGGCGTAATACGTGACATTGCTGCTGTTCAAAAATTGAATTTCCCAATCTTTTCATTAGGGACAACTATTGCGGCTGGTTTCAAGCATGGCGGAGGTGCTGTAGGTGTACCGATAGCTATCGGAGGTGTACCGGTACATCCAGGGGATTATGTTGTTGGTGACATTGATGGAGTAGTTATTATTCCAAGTAGAGATGTGGAACAAATAACTGTTGCTGCTGAAGAAAAAGTGCGTCAAGATGAACTGCGTGAAGCGGAGGTACTATCAGGTGGAGAAGCATCTATCCGTGCATACTTAGATAAGGTTTTGAAGAGATAATAGAATATATTAAGCCGCGAATACCTTCGCGGCTTAATATATTACCAATAAGAAGTATAAGATTGCATTATATTGTCAAAATATTATAACTATTTCGACATAATGTGTTTATTTGGGATTTTGATAAAAAATATTTAAATTTTCTGTCATCCAGAAATGCGTTTTTTTATGTAGTATAATCCTATTCTAGATATCATTTTTTAGTATATCCTAAAATTTTTTGTGATGTTTTATTCTCTCAATCCGGATAAAATTTCTCGATTAATACATTATTACTTTTTTAAGTAAGGTGAATTTGAATAACTTAATCATCAACTATGCAAACTTTTAGATAATGGTGGTCATTATTTCATAGTTGATTTAGTACTTGTATTGTTATTTCTCTTAGGTAAATCTAAATAATGTTATAAGAAGGTAATATCTGTTATTTACTTTTGAAGTATAGTAATGATACTATTTAATTAGTGAATTTTCGCTTAATCTTGTTTTAAGAGCGGGGGACCCAAATGATTCAATACGGTTATTTCCGTTATAGGTGAATTCAATAAGAAGGGGCTTAATGTTTCCGGAGTCCTAACCTGAAAGCTAACCTCGTAAGCGTTTACAGGAAACGGTAATGAAGTGATAAAGTTAGTGGATGGTACAAGCTTTTTTTATTTTATAAAATTAAATCGTTTTCATTCATATACTTGTTTCCCTTACCAGAGTAACTCTTATATCAAATCACAAGAAGGTGGGGTATTTAATGAAGTTTAAATTTAGTTTAGCAACACAAATCTTTACAGGTCTTATCTTAGGGATTATTGTCGGTGGGATTTTCTACGGAAATGAAACAGCGCAAAGTTTTTTACAGCCTTTCGGAGATCTATTCTTACGATTGATTAAACTGATTGTTGTACCAATTGTACTTTCGAGTATTGTAGTTGCTATTGCAGGTGTCGGGGATTTAAAAGCTGTTGGTAAATTAGGCGGAAAATCATTGGCGTATTTTATCGGTATGACAGGCGTTGCGATTGCTATCGGTCTTATTTCCGCGAACTTATTCCATCCAGGTACAGGTTTAAATACTGGGGAATTGCAACAAACGGACATTTCAGGTTATGTTGATACTGAACATGAACAAGAAGGAAAAACAATTGTAGATACACTTTTACATATTGTTCCTACAAATCCTATTGCGGCAATGGTTGAAGGAGATATGCTAGCTATTATCTTCTTTGCGGTAGTGCTTGGATTAGGAATTGCGGCGATAGGAGAAAAAGGGAAGGCAGCATTGCACTTCTTTGAAGGTATAGCAAATGCGATGTTTTATGTAACGAACCTATTTATGAAGTATGCCCCAGTTGGTGTATTTGCTCTTATAGGTGTAACGATTTCTAAATACGGTTTTGCATCACTTATTCCACTAGGTAAATTAGCTTTAACTGTATATGGAACAATGATTTTCTTTGTTTTAGTCGTTTTAGGTATCGTGGCAAAAATAATAGGCTACAGTATTTTTAAATTAATAAAAGTGATAAAAGAAGAGCTGATTTTGGCTTTCTCAACTTCAAGTTCAGAAACTGTTCTTCCAAGAATTATGGAGAAAATGGAAAAGGTTGGTGCTCCGAAGCACATTTCGACTTTTGTTATTCCAACAGGTTATTCATTTAACTTAGATGGTTCCGTTTTATATCAAGCAATTGCTGCACTATTTGTTGCGCAGATGTATGGAATTCATTTAAGTATTGGTGAACAAATTATGTTAATGCTAGTGTTAATGGTAACTTCGAAAGGTATGGCCGGTGTGCCAGGGGTATCCTTTGTTGTTCTATTAGCTACATTCAGTACAATGGGATTACCAGCAGAAGGTCTTATGTTTATCGTAGGTATCGACCGTATTCTTGATATGGGACGTACTGTAGTTAACGTAGTAGGAAACTCATTGGCTGCACTTGTTGTTGCAAAATGGGAAGGCCAATTTAATCCTAAAGAGGTTGAAAATACTCAAAAAGCATAATAAGATGACGAAAGACTTTCAACATGAACTGTTGAAAGTCTTTTTTTCTTGGTAGGAATACGGTTAAATTGGGGTGTTTGTAGGGGTGATCCTAGCAATTAAACAATGTACTCTGGTAATTATCTATAAGAGGTATACATGGAAGTATGTAAATAAAATAAAAAAGACTTAAGAGATGGATAACTCTCTTAAGTCGTATAAATAAAAAAAGCGTTACACTTCGTAACGGTTTAGTAGAAAAATAAGATGGCGGAGGCAGTAGGATTTGAACCCACGCGCGGTTTAACCCGCCTGTCGGTTTTCAAGACCGATCCCTTCAGCCAGACTTGGGTATGCCTCCGTATAATGTCAAAACATATCGACATGAATTAATATAACATGACTTGTTTTTATGGTCAATAGATTTGACTGATAGTTAATAAACAAATTTTATTCACTTATGTAATACTATTAGTTATGTTAAATGTCTCATTATTATTTGCAGGGTTTTTAAGATGAATACAACTTTTCCTTTATTACCAAAACAAAACATTGGATTTATCCCTAAATATGAAGTATACTAATTTATGCCGTGCTAGGTGGGGAGGTAGCGGTGCCCTGTAACTCGCAATCCGCTCTAGCGAGACTGAAGTCCTTTCCGAGGCTGTCCGTATGTTTGGTCTGCCTCTTGCACGTAGCGTTGAAGGTTGGGTCCTGCGCAATGGATACCCACGAACCATGTCAGGTCCGGAAGGAAGCAGCATTAAGTGGTTTCATCCATGTGCCGCGGGGTAGCCTAACCCGAGCTGGCGACAAGAGTAACGCTTATGTACGGCTGTCGAAGAAAGGTGCACGGCTTTAATATACATATTAAGCCGATTAGGCATTTATAAAGGCAAAACTAACATACGTGTTGGTTTTGTCTTTTTTGTTTTACAGTAATTTAACTTCTATGAAATTCCCCCTATCATAACTTCTTAAAGTCTCCAGGTATCTCTCCTATACCTATTATCTTGTTGACGATAAAAAAGTTGTATAGCACTGTTTGCAACCTAAGCCAATCTTATTTCTTCATTAACTTCTATCCTAATAGTACGAACAATACGAACAAAATCTGAATCTTAATAATTAATTGGAAATTTTGGAACTTATATGTAAAACGAACGTACCAATTATAGAGGAAAAGGAGGTTGAGGTTTTGTTAAAACGAATGATAGCGATAGTATTGTTATTTTCTTTCTTTTTAAGCTTTCTACATATAGAACGAGCGAGTGCAGCACCTAAATTAGATGTGAACGCTGAAGCGGGGATATCTAATAAAATCAAGTACAACACACCTGTACCACTAAAATTAACAATTACAAACAGTGGCTCTGCTTTTTCGGGTGATTTAGTAGTGGATGCAGCAGAATCGTATTCTGTTGGTTCTGGTTTAGTTTACCCTTTAGATATAGCAGAAGGTGAAACAAAAACAATTCAGCTCTATTTAAATGGACTAACAGATGATTATTTGTACAATGGTAGTCAACAAGTTAATCTATTTAACTTTTATGAGGGCGGTATTGAAAAGGGAAAACTTGTGGACTATACAGGAAAGAAAGTAATACGTCCACAATTTCACGAACAGGAAGCGACATTTGTCTATACCTTAACTGAAAATAGTGACCGTTTATCTGGCTTACAACGGTTAAGACAATTTTCAGCATATAATGTTGAAGTTTTCCATGTGAATCAACTAAAAGGCTTTGAATTGCCGTCCAATCCAAAGGGGTTAGAGATGGCAGATGTACTGGCAGTTGACGAAATCAGCCTTACTGATTTTTCTGACCAGCAGCAACAGGCCATTTATAGTTGGGTCGAAAATGGTGGAACGATTTTAATAGGTAGCTCTGACCAAGTTGAAGCATCTTCAGGAATTTTTAAAGACCATCTACCATTAATTCTTTCAAGTGAAAGGGTTAAAGTTTCAAAAGAAAGTCTAGCTACATTATCGAGTAAGGAAATTTTCCCGGAAGATATAGAAGTATATCAAGCTAGCGAACAAAAGGGGAGTACTCGTTTACTAGCAGATGGTAATACAATACTTGCATCAAGTATGGCATTAGGTAGTGGCCGTATTATTCAAACCACTTTTTCTTTAGGGGATCAACCGCTTGCAGGAATGGATGGTTATGCAAAAATAATTGCACAAGTATTAGATTTGAATAATCCCAACCAAAGTAATTCACTTGGCATGTATTATGGTGGGTTAAATGAGTATGTTCCTTCAGAAGTGGGAAGTGTGAATGAACTCTTTCCTTCATTTGAAGTATCTACAACGTTACTTGTCATAATCGTAATCATTTATATCCTATTAATTGGACCGATACTATATTTCACTTTAAAGAAATTGGATAAACGAGAACAAGCGTGGTGGATTATTCCAATAATATCGATTGGGCTTTCGCTATGTATGTTTATATTTGGCGCAAAAGATCGTTTGCTCCAATCTCAGATTCAGCAATCTGCTTTTTATAAAGTCGAAGGAGAGGATTTAGTAGGGCACTATATAGAATCTATTTTAACAAACCGTGGGGGAGACTTTACTTTTACAACAGATGAAAATACTACAGCTGTTGCTTCAAGAAGTTCATTTTCCTATTCTAGTACGTCAGAAAGTGTACTACATGAGAAATCTTATGTTAAAGAACATGCAGATGGATCAACTATACGTCTGAAAAATTTAAATTACTGGTCTGTACAATCTGTTGTTGGGCAATCAAAGATTAAAAATGCAGGGAATATGGATATAAAGTTAACACTGAAAGACGGAAAAGTAGAAGGAACGATTACGAATCACTTTCCTTTCAACCTTAAGGATGTAGCCATTTGGTCTGGTTCTAAAGAAATTGTATTAGGGGATATAGAAGCAAATGGGACTCTTGAGGTATCAGAAGAAGTAAAAAACTCTGTCCTACTTTCTCCATCGTTATCTAACTATAACTATACCCAAGTACAATCGAAGGAAGAATTAATGCCTGAACGCTTAGAGAAGCTTAAGTATGGAGTTGGAGGGTTAGTAGAGAGTGAGCGAATGCCTACAATTATTGCTTGGACAGAAGAAGCATTAGTGGGTATTAAACTAGATGGCAATGCGAAAGTTTCACCGGTAGCTTATATAGCGCAAAACTTTAAGCCAACTGTTGAATTAACAGGGGAATTTACTTTAGACAATGAATCATTAGAGCAAACATTAGAACCGACGAATGGATCAGGTTATATGGAATTAATAAACGATGCAACAAATGAATGGTACTTAGATAAAGGGGATTATGATTTCATTATTTGGGCACCAGATGAACTGTTAGGAAGTTCTAATTGGTCAGAATTGTCCATATCCAACAAAGCATCTAACCGTACATCACTTGCTATTTGGAATATAACTACATCTGAGTATGAAGATATGCAAGAGGCAAGTGTAAGTTATACAACAAACCTTGACCAGTATATTTCATCAGAAGGGCAAGTTAAAATACTTGTACGAGTAACAGATGATACAGGGACACCGGTAAAAATGCCTAATGTTGAGATAAAAGGAGTGGCGCAATAATGATGGTTGATATTCAAGGGTTAACGAAGAAGTACGGCTCCTTTACAGCATTAGATAATTTAACTTTATCTTTAGATGAAGGTGTAGTATTTGGCTTTGTAGGAGCGAATGGAGCTGGAAAGTCGACGACATTTTCCATACTCTCTACGTTACTCTCACCAACTGCTGGGGATGCATTTATCAATGGGAAAAGTGTTGTTCGTGAGCCGAAAGAGGTACGTAAACAGATTGGTTATATGCCTGACTTTTTCGGCGTATATGACCAGTTAAAGGCAGATGAGTATTTGGATTTTTATGGGGCGAGTTACGGGATTTCAGCTGCTGACCGTCAAGTACTTATTCCACAATTATTAGAACTCGTCAATTTAACACATAAACGGTATGAATATGTCGACTTACTATCCCGAGGTATGAAGCAACGCCTTTGTTTAGCTCGATCCCTCATTCATGATCCAAAGGTATTAATATTAGATGAGCCTGCTTCAGGTCTAGATCCTCGTGCCCGAGTGGAAATGCGAGACATTTTAAAGCACTTAAAATCGATGGGAAAAACGATTTTAATTTCATCGCATATTTTACCTGAGCTTGCGGAAATGTGCGATGAAATAGGTGTTATTGATAACGGGAAGTTAATTGCTCATGGCAATGTTGCTCAAATTCAGGAGCAATTACAGGGGGATAAACGCATCATAGTAAAAGTATTGAATGAAATAGATACGGCTCGCGCCTTTTTTGAGGAAGATCCGTTGGTGAGCTCTATCGAAGTGACAAATGAAAATAATGAAATTGCATTTAATTATCGTGGAAAGATAGATGATCAAATCAATCTTTTAAGAAGAGCGTTGCTTGCTGATATTCCAATTTATTCATTAAGAGAAGAGGAAAAAGATCTTGAAGATGTCTTTATGGCAATCACGAAGGGAGCGGATGAGGAATGATGGAACGCTTTTCTAATCCTGTACTATCAAAAGAGTTAAAATTACGATTCCGCGCCTTTAAAAGCTTTTCTGGATTAATGTTCTACTTAGCAACACTATCTCTCTTTGTTATAGGGTTTTTATTAATCTACACTCGATTTTCGGGAACTAGTTTTTTTAGGCCAAGTGATAGTTTTACAATGTTCGCCGTATTGAGTGTAATTCAAATGGCGCTTGTTATGTTCATTACTCCGGGGTTAACTGCAGGAGCTATTAGTACTGAACGTGAAAAACAAACATTAAATATTCTACTGACGACCACTCAAAGCTCGACTCAAATTATTGTAGGTAAGCTGCTATCTTCCGTTGCTTTTTTAGTATTGATGTTAGTGGCAGGTTTACCTTTATATAGTCTTGTATTTTTATTTGGTGGTGTATCACCTTCACAGTTAATCACTATCTTTTTATTTTATTTAGTAACATTAGTTGCAATTGGAAGTATTGGGATAATGTTTTCTACAATTACTAAAAGAACAATCGTCTCAATGATTGCTACTTATGGTGCGATGATTTTCTTAGCGGGAATTACAGCTTTTTTATTTTTCATTGGGTTCTCGATGGAGCAAATGTTTATGAATCAAGGAACCGCTTCGGCAAATGCTACACCATTTTCACCAATTTCCTATTTCTGGGCAACAATTAATCCTGGGGTGCTGATGGTAACAATACTTTATCCAGACATGGCGACAAGTTTAGCCTCGGTTGTCGGTATATCAATACCGGTTTGGGTTGGTTATTTAATTTTCTATTTATTCATAACAGCTTTTTGTTTATTTATTGCCATTCGTAAACTACGTGCGAATATGAAAACAAATAGATAAGGAGGTATGGAATGGATCGCCGAAAGCATTTGAAACAATTGATCCGTCAAGCAAAAAGAAGTTTAAACCTTGAGCAGTCACTACCTATATTGCAATTTGGAATGTTATTTACGCTCATTTTCTGCACGGCGATTCTTCTAGTTTCTCGATTATTTGTTTTTCCTTATTACCGGAGTGTCGCTACTTATGTTGGAATCGGAGTTGTAATAGCCACATTTCTTTTTATTTGGTGGAAGAGAGTTCGAGAAAAAGAAGCATTGCATCAACTAGATCAGTTCTATCCACATAATGAGCTTGTGACAGCACTTTCTTTGAAAGATGAGTCAAATCCTTTGGTAGCCTCTATTATGCAAAAGGCAATTAATGAATCATCCAATGCTTTTGAACGGTTTAAAAAACGTGAAAAAACACTTTGGAAACCAAAGATATTAATTGCAATGGTTATAGTGGTCATTGTGATGGGAGCATTGTCTATCTTTCCATCCCCAACGCAACAACAAGCACTTGTTATTGAAAAAGAAAAGGATGTTATTAACAAGTTGGAAAAAGAGATAGCTGAACTTGAGAAAAAGTCGCAAACAAAGGAAATAAAGAGTGGATTGCAGCAATTGCAAAATCAATTAAAGGAACTGGATACGACTGAAGAGGCCTTGCGGGAAGTTGTGAAAAAACAAAAAGAATTAAAGCTGCAAGAGCAGAAATTAAAAGAAAAACAAGAGTTAGCAAAGAGAGATAATAGTAAAGAAGGTAATGGTTTATCGGCAGAAGAGCAAAAGCAACTAGAAGAGCTAAGTGAGCTGCAAAAGGAGTTGGCTAGTACCGCAAATAGTACTCAAAATACTTTGAGTAAACTGGGCAAGCCAATTAGCTTTGACTTACAAAATACGATCGCAAGTGAACTAGGCTCAGAATCAACTGAAAATAGTTCGAACGATGAACAACGTGATTCCTCTAATGATAGTGATGGACAAAAAGATGGAAATCAAAGTTCTAATGGATCTAATCAAAGTGGGCAAGGTCAACAAGGTCAAAATCAGGGTCAAGGTAATGGAAACGGAAACGGTCAAGGCCAAGGTCAAAACCAAGGCCAAGGAAATGGGACTGGTAATGGCGCCGGCCAAGGTACTGGAGGAGGAAAAGGTGGAACTAAAGGTGGATTAGGTCAGGGAAGTCGTGATTTACTCTCTATTCCTGAGCGAGTGGGTGGCAGTAATGAAACTACTGTTGATGGTGGCAAACTTGGTGAAGGAACTGCAGCTGGTGAACAAAAAGGTCCTGTGCCTGTTACAAAAGGGACAGTTAGACCTTATGAAGAAGTAGTGGGTAGCTATAGAGATAGTTATTTAGAAAGCTCAGAAAGAATGCAATTACCAAAAGATTTACAAGATATCGTGCAATCATATTTCTCTTCCATAGAGTCGAAATAAAGGGGGATGGACAAATGGCCTTTAGTGAACAGCAATATAGTGAAATGAGTCAAGAGTTGCAACAGGTAAAACAAGAAATTGGTAAATTCATCGTTGGGCAAGAAGAGTCAATTCAATTTACACTTTACGCCATCTTAGCTGATGGGCACGCCTTGTTAGAGGGCTTACCGGGGCTTGGGAAAACGATGTTAATTCGAACAATATCTGAAGTATTAGACTTATCCTTTTCACGTATTCAATTTACACCAGATTTAATGCCGACAGATATAACAGGAACAAATATTATTGAACGAACTGAAAGTGGCAAACAACACTTTGTTTTTCAGGAAGGCCCTCTCTTCAGTCAGATGGTGTTAGCGGATGAAATTAACCGTGCAACACCGAAAACACAAAGTGCCCTCCTAGAGGCGATGGGTGAAAAAACCGTTACTATTTTAGGAGATACAAAGAAAATGGCAAAGCCTTTCTTTGTTCTAGCAACGCAAAATCCGATTGAAATGGAAGGAACCTATCCACTACCAGAAGCACAGATGGACCGCTTTTTATGCAAAATTCTAGTCCCATATCCAACTAAAAAAGAGTTAATGGAGATTATGAAGCGAACAACAGGTTCATTGGAAGTTGAATTGGATAAAGTGATGAACAGTGAGAATCTCGTTCTAGCTCAACAAATGGTTAAGGAAGTTTTAGTAGCAGATGAAATGATGGAGTATGCCGTTAACTTAGTAGTTGCTACACATCCACAAGGGGAATTTGCCTTATCAGATGTTCAGCGATTTGTAATGTATGGAAGTGGCCCCCGTGGGTTACAAAGCATCATCAAATTAGCAAAGGCACGTGCTGTCATGCAAGGACGTTTCCATGTTTCTATTGCTGATATTAAATCAGTCGCTAAACCCGCTCTTCGACATCGGATGATGTTGAATTATGAAGGAGAAGCGGAAGGTAAATCGGTTGATGATTTAATCGATAGTATTCTAATGTCGATTCAGCAAGGCGTGGGTCTATGATAAATCGAAATTTAATATTACCTGATGAATGGATCGCAAAAATTGGCCGAATGTCTATTGTAACTTCCTCGAAGTTGCGTGGACAACATAAAGGAGGTAATCGTTCCCAAAGGTTTGGGGCATCTCTCGATTTTTCCGACTTTCGTGAATATTCATTAGGTGATGATGTAAGACAAGTGGATTGGAATGTGTATGCACGTACAGAGAAGTATTTTATTAAACGATTTTTAGATGAGCAAGAAATGAGAGTACATATTCTATTGGATGCTACAGGGTCAATGGGTGATGAGAAGAAGTGGATGTTCGCAAGACAGATTACTTCGGCAATTGGATTAATGGTCTTAAATCGGGATGACCGGTTGTCTTTTTCCTATGCAGGTAATAAGAGTGCTCTTCCTTTTAGACGAAAGGGAGCAACTTACAGAAAACATTTTTTACAAACAATCTCGAATTTGGAGCAACCAAGTGGAATGAATAGTTTTGCTCGAGAAGGACTTAAAGCATTACCGAAGGATAGTACCGTTTTATTTGTGATTACAGATGGTCTTGAGAAAATTCAAGAATGGGAACAATTTTTTAAACGATTACCTAGATTTGCAGGAGATATTCGCTGTATACAAATATTGACTGAGGAGGAATTGAACCCCTCCTATATAGGGGATATCCGGTTAATTGATATTGAAACGAAGCGAGATGTCAATGTATCTGTTTCGAATCGTGTCCTAGCAGGCTATGAAAAAACAAGGCAACAACACGAATTAGAATTCGAGAAGTTAACGAATCGTTATGGTATTCAAAAAATTCAGCTCGTAGTAGAAGATGGATTACAAAATGCCATTTTCCATAAATTACTCAAATCCCATTGGATACAGTGAGGTGAAGCTATTTGGGATTTACAAATCTATTATTCTTATGGACCGCATCCTTACCGGTAATTGTCCTTCTATATTACTTTTTTCGAAGGAAATATAAAGATCAACCTGTGTCCTCCACCCTCTTTTGGGATGAGGTCATGCAGGAAACAAAGGCTTCACCTTATTTAAAGCATTTACAAAGAAATATCCTTCTTTATTTACAGCTAATCGCTCTTGTTTTATTTGTCTTAGCACTTATGAATCCTTTTGTTAAAACAACTCAGATTGCTGGAGAACAATCAATTTGGATTGTAGATACTTCTGCCACGATGTTAGCGAAAGAGGGTGAGAGGACCACTTTTGATCAGCATAAGGAAGAAATGAAATCTTTAGTATCAGCATTAAATGGGAAACCATTAACCATTATTACAACTGGAGATGAACCGAGAACGATTGTTCGGCAGGAAACTCAAATCTCCGTCATAAATAAGGCAATCAATGAATTAGAAGTAACTTATGAGGAAGAACAACTACCAAAAGCAATTGATGTTGCGACCGCATACGTTGGCGAAACAGCTACTTCTATATACTTATTTACCGATTCTGTTGAACGAGGAGAGCTACCGATTGAAAGTGAAAGAATATCGTGGGTTGTAAAAGGGGCAAATAAGGAACTTGAAAACGTGTCAATTACGCGGCTCGCTGCTACTGCATTAGAGGATAGTACATTAGCTCTTGTTCAGTTGAAAAACGAGACAGAAAGCGAACAGTTAGTGCAACTTTCTTTAATGGATGATACGGATAACAAAATAGTTCAAGAGGAAGTGGTGTTAACAGGTGGAGAAGAATGGTCTAAAACCTTCGAGAATCTACCTCTAACAAATCTACTTACCTCAACAATTCAAGTAAATGATGATTATGAGTTAGATAATACGATGAGGACTTTACTTGGGCGGGACTCGAGTGGAATCGCCGTTGATCAACAAATGCATCAACTCGTTCAAAAAGGCTTTCAAGCTTTAAATACTGATGTGAAAATTGTTCCATCTGACCAACTACTCAATACGGAAGATACAATGATTGTAACAAATCAAACAACTCTTCTTGAGAAATCAAAAAACCCGATTGTACTCATTGGGCGGGACGATGAGGAGGCAGAAGAAGTAAAGGCTCTTGTAGACGTTTCACAGGATGCATTGTTTGCATTTAGTTCTCTTGAAGATGTTTATGTCAGTTCTATCTACCCTGCTTTTGATGACTTTCATACGATTGCAACAATTGGAGGGAAACCTTTTGTTCAGCGATCCAAAAGAGGAGATATTGTCATATTAGCAGATATAGAAATGACAGATTGGCCACTCCATCCCTCATTCCCCCTTTTATTATGGGGAATTCAAAATGAGATATTGGAAGGGACGCAAAACCTAGGGACATTTTCGCCGAATGAAAGTCGAGCAGTGTCACTTACATCAGGAGAGTGGTCAATCTATTCCCAAGAGGATGAGTATATCTCATCAGTAGAAGGGGGAAAAGAGTTTAAAGCCCCAACTATTCCTGGCGTTTATACGATAAGGTCAAAAAATCAAGAAAAGCAATTCATTGTTCAAGTTACAAATCATGAACGTTCCATTCAACAAGGTACTAGCTTTGAATTAGGAAACATTCAAAATGAAGGCCAAGAAGAACCGACAAAAAAGTCATTTACAAAGTGGTTACTTATACCGATTCTTCTATTACTCGTACTAGAGTGGGAGGTGCAAAGAAGACGTGGATTTGCGAATTGATACCCCACTTGCATTATTGCTATTAATTCCAGTCATCGGATATTTCATTTGGACATGGTGGCTACATCGTAAAGAGTTAAAGAGAAACCAACAAATAGTTTTTTGGATTCGAATTGTAGCAGCTGTTCTTTTAGTATTTGCTATTTGTTCACCTTATTTATTGCTACCAGTCAAAGAGGAACAGGTTGTGTTTTTAATAGACCGATCTGCATCGGTAAAGGCAGTAGAAGATCAAGCAACTTCATTTATAGAGGAGAGCTTGCAATCAAAGAAAGACAACCATCATGTAGGGGTGTATTCCTTTGCATCAAATCTTCAAACTGAATCATTGTTAAGCGATTCACTAGAACATGTTCCTGAACTAAGTAACATGGCTAATAGAGGAGAAACAAATATTGCGCGGGCAATACAATTGACTACAGGGATTATCGACTTAAATAAGGCAACACGTATTGTCTTATTGACAGATGGTTTAGAAACAAAAGGAAACATGAGTGAACAACTAACAAAATTAATTGATACTAATATTTCGATTGATGTCGTCCAGTTAATGAATACGGTTGAAGCGGATGTTTCAGTTAAAAGCTTTAACACACCACAAGTTGCTTATGCAGGGGAGCAACAACAGTTGGTTACGGAAATCGAATCAACTACGGCTACATCAGGCGAACTTTACCTGTACGAAAATGATCAACTCATTCATCAGGAAACGGTTCAAATTGAAGAAGGGACTAACGTATTTACCTACCGACATATCGGAAAGGCAGAAGGGTTAGTGAAGTATGAAGCCCTTATCCAAATTACGGATGATGCTATACAGGAAAATAATAAATTAACAAGTGTCACGATGGTTCAGAGTACACCTAGAATATTGATTGTGAGTGATCGAGAAAAGGGGTCTCCTATTGCAACAGCAATAGGGACGAATTCAGTCGATTATGATGTAATCCCCTCCAGTGAGTTACCGAGCTCCTTATCAAGTTTCTTACATTACAATGCTATCATTTTCGATAATATTCCAGGACACCTCGTTGGAGAGGAGAAAATGGGGGTCATTTCTCAAGCTGTAAAAAACTTTGGTGTAGGTTTTATGATGATGGGCGGTGAAAATAGCTTTGGGCTAGGAGGATATTTTAAAACACCGATAGAAGAGCTGTTGCCTGTTGAAATGGAAGTTAAGGGAAAACAGCAACTCCCTTCCTTAGGATTGGTCTTAGTCCTTGATCGCTCAGGAAGTATGATGGGTCCTAAAATCGAATTAGCAAAAGAAGCGGCTGCACGTTCTGTTGAATTACTACGTGATGGAGATACTCTAGGTTTTATTGCATTTGATGATCGACCGTGGGAGGTCATTAAGACAACTCCATTAGAGGATAAAGAAAAGACGGTTGATACTATTTTATCTATTCCTCCTGGGGGTGGGACAGAAATTTACTCCTCATTAGAGTTGGCTTATCGAAACTTGGAAGACCTCCAGTTACAGCGGAAACATATTATTTTACTAACTGATGGTCAGTCTTATACTGCGAGTAGCTACGAGGATTTAATAGAAGGTGGTAAGGAAAAAAATATTACTTTATCAACTGTTGCTATTGGATCAGATGCAGATGCAATCCTTTTAGAGGAATTAAGTGAGCTGGGAAGTGGACGCTTCTATAGTGTGCTTGATGAAACAACAATTCCATCCATCTTATCTCGTGAGACCGCAATGATATCGAGAACATATATTGAAGACAATCCTTTCTATCCTATTGTTTATAGTGCGGAAGGCTGGAATGATCTCTTTAAAGAAGGGGTTCCGCAAATGAATGCTTATATCGGGACAACTGCGAAGCAAACAGCTACTGTCGTTGCAGAAAGTGAGAAGGAAGATCCTATTCTTGCAGAATGGCAATATGGGCTAGGAAGAACGATAGCATTCACGTCAGATTCCACAGGAGCTTGGACGGGTGACTGGGTACGCTGGGCAGAGTGGCCCAACTTCTTACAAACGGCGATCTCAAGAATGCTACCAACCTATAATGAGATTGCTTATGATATTCGACTAGATTCACAAGGTTCATTTATCATTACAGACCCTACAAATCAAGCGCCGTTATTAGATATTGCGGTAGTGGATGAGTCAGGGGAAGAGCTTGATGTTCAAGTAGACCCTATTTCTGCAAGTAAAGTACGAGCTACAATAGAAGCAGATCCAGGACTTGTTTTCTTCCGCATAACAGGTAAAGATGGCACCATCTATCAAGCAGGTCAAACTATTCCTTATGGAGATGAATACGAGCTAAACCCACCAGATGAAGCGCTACTAACACAAATTACGGAGCGTACTGGGGGAGCATTTTTAAAGGAACCTAAAGAAGCGTTTCGTGAATTTACGATGAAAGGTAAAGAAAAACAAAGTATTACAACGTGGCTAGTCTTAGTGAGTATGTTACTGTTTTTCATCGATATTACGATTCGAAGATTTGGTTGGGGCTTCTTCCAACGGATTGGACGAGTGAAGAAAGGAACTGTGGAACCGACAGTATCAGCCGACGTATCAAATGTTGCTCAGTTGCTGAAGGAAATGAAGAAAAAATAACCATAGAGAAAATTGATTTGTACGGAACTATAGGTTGAAAATTAGGAGCTACTGCATGTCTTGAGTAGCTCCTTTTTATTCAGATGAATTTGCACTTATTGAAGGCTAAATTTAAACAATTGAATGGTAATTTTATCGTTGGAAGGGAAATGATATGTAGACCTATGCTATAATGTAGCTACAATATTAAGGGAACTTAGAAGAGGTGAAAGAAGTTGACATATCAAGCGTTTTACCGTGTTTATAGACCACAAAGCTTCCGAGAAATGTCTGGTCAAACACACGTAAAAAGAACCCTTCAAAATGCTCTTCTAGCAAATAAAACAACACATGCCTATCTTTTTTCAGGTCCTCGTGGGACAGGGAAAACGAGTACGGCAAAAATCTTTGCAAAAGCATTAAACTGTGAGAAAGCGCCAACGAATGAGCCGTGTAATGAATGTCCGACATGTTTGAGCATTACGGAAGGATCGCATCCAGATGTCATTGAGTTTGATGCTGCTTCCAACTCTCGAGTAGAAGAAATGCGCGATATTATTGAAAAGGTTAGATTTGCCCCAGCAAATGCGCGGTTTAAAGTGTATATTATTGACGAGGTGCATATGCTTTCAACAAGTGCCTTTAATGCACTATTAAAGACATTGGAAGAACCGCCTCCTCATGCAGTATTTATTTTGGCAACAACCGAACCTCATAAACTACCTGCAACAATTATTTCACGTTGTCAACGCTTTGATTTCAAACGATTATCCTCAAATGATATTTTAGAGAGAATGAAAGTGGTATTAGAGGATATTAATTTGCCTTATGAGGAGCAAGCATTAAAAGTAATAGCGCAAGCTGCTGCTGGTGGGATGCGTGATGCATTAAGCTTGCTAGATCAAGTCGTATCCTTTAGTGGTGATAAGCTAACGCTAGAAAACGCTTTACTCGTAAGTGGTTCTATTAGTCAGGACATTTTTTATGAAGTGGTAGAGGCATTAAAAGCAAAAGAAATCGCGAAGGTGCTCACTTCAGTTGAAGAGTTAATTGCTGATGGAAAAGACCCTCTTCGACTAGCAGAGGACTTAATAACATTTTTCCGAGATTTGTTATTACTACAAACTAGTAGTGATTTAACGGAGCTATTAGAACTTGTATCTCCTGAGGACAAGTTTATCCAACTGGCGCATGAATTTAGCGCCGATACACTTTACACTTATATTGATATACTATCTAAAACACAACAAGAAATGCGCTTCTCACATCATACTAAAATCTATTTAGAAACTGCACTTTTGAAAATGGCGCAAGTACCGAATAATGGTTCGGTAAATGCTCAAGTAGGTAGTGTAGCAATAGATCCAGCGATGAATGAAAAGGTAGCAAATCTTGAAAAAATAGTGCAACAGTTAACAATGCAGCTTCAGAACGGAGTTCAAGTACAAGGTAATCCAGTAGCTCAACAGAAAGAGGCTTCGCGCCCTCGAGCGAAATCGAATAATTTCAATGCTCCTATTGGACGTATTCGCGAGGTATTAAAAGGGGCAACAAAACAAGATATTCATAATATTAAAAATGCCTGGGCTCAAAGTTTAAGTCAGCTACAAAAATCGCAAGCAGCACTATTAGCAGAAGCGGAACCTGTTGCTGCTTCTAGTAGTGCATTTGTGATAAAATTCAAGTATGATATACATTGTCGAATGGTTGCCGAAAACAGAGAGTTTGTAACCCTCTTCTCACAAGTGTTATCTCAATTGACTGGAACAATGTATGGAGTACTATGCATCCCTGAAAATGATTGGATAACAGTGCGCCAGAATTTTATTAAAGAAAACGGTCTTAATCAAAAGCGCGGAACACAAGATGACTCCCACGAAGAAACTGGCGCGGTTGGCGTTGACCACGAAGAGCCATTTATAGACGATGCGCAGGAAGTTGCTTCAGAAGATCCGTTAATTGTAGAAGCAGAGAAAATGTTTGGTAAGGATTTTGTTGAGGTAGTCGAAGATTAATTTAATTTTATGAAGAGAATGACATGATACTTTTGGATGTTATTTGTAATGAAGAATTTTAAAATCAGACATTATTAGGAGGAATTTAATATGCGTGGAATGGGAAATATGCAAGGCATGATGAAAAAAATGCAAAAAATGCAAAAAGAAATGATGCAAGCTCAAGAAGAGTTAAATGCTAAAGAATTTGAAGGTACTGCTGGTGGTGGTATGGTTACCATTACTTTAAATGGTCAACGTGAAGTACTTGGAGTTAAATTAGATCCGTCTGTTGTAGACCCAGAAGATGTAGAAATGTTAGAAGATTTAATTGTTGTTGCTACAAATGAAGCATTAAAGAAAGTAGAAGAAACAACAGCATCAACTATGGGTAAATTCACTCAAGGGTTAAACCTTCCATTCTAGGAGGAATTATAAATGTATTACCCTGAACCAATATCAAAGCTCATAGATAGCTTTATGAAATTGCCAGGTATCGGGCCGAAAACTGCGGCACGACTGGCATTTTTCGTTTTAACCATGAAAGAAGATACTGTATCAACATTTGCAAAAGCATTAATTGATGCAAAAAGAAATTTAATGTATTGCTCTGTTTGTGGGCATATTACTGATGTAGACCCATGTCAAATTTGTTCTGATAAACAGCGTGACGTATCAACAATTTGTGTGGTCCAAGATCCAAAAGATGTAATTGCTATGGAAAAAATGCGTGATTATCATGGTCTTTATCATGTTTTACATGGGGCAATTTCACCGATGGATGGTGTAGGACCAGAAGACATAAATGTAGCTTCACTAATCGCGCGTCTTCAAGATGAACGGGTACAAGAATTAATTTTAGCGACGAACCCAACCATTGAAGGGGAAGCGACAGCTATGTATATATCGCGACTTGTAAAACCATCAGGAATTCGTACTACGCGTATTGCACATGGTCTACCTGTTGGTGGCGATTTAGAGTATGCCGATGAAGTTACTTTATCCAAAGCAATAGAAGGTCGACGCGAATTATAGGCAGTATTTAATATTTTTGAAAGTGCTAGTAATGAGATGTGTTGCGATGTTTACCCACTCTTTTTGTATTAATGTTATTTACATTTTTTCTCGCATAGTGTGTTCTGGGACAAACAAAAACCAAGATGGTTATGTGCTTTATTGTCCTGTATATTGGTGGTATAAGGTGAGTGGAGTAGTGTGATTTTTAGTCGTAAAGGGAAATTAAAGAGAGAATTTGATGAAAAACTAGTCAATCTTATAAAAGAGACAAAGGATGACTGGAATAATGCTAAAGTAATTGAGGATCTTGTAGACGACTATGATCTAGATGTCATTGCACAACGAAAAATTACAGAAAGCATACATTTTTATTTATTTAAAGAAGCAAGAATCCGAAAAATATTAATAAAGTGAGTATTATAAGAGTAGCCACAAAAGCATATGCTCTCCTATGAGTAGATAATTGGACTAGATAGGGGAGATATGTTGAACACATACATAGTTATTGGTGTTGTTTGTGCGTTACTCTTTTTTTGTTTTCTTATAGGAAGAAAAGTAGGATTTGGAGCAGTTTTTGAAAAGCTCGCGATACTTTGGTTTAAATTAGCATGCTCGTTTGCTCTATTATATATAGCTCATGTAATTGTAGATGGATATGATATAGTAGTCCCTGTAAATTTATTCTCAGCCTTAACAATTACGGTATTAGGAATCCCAGGTGTTCTTTGTATTGGAGTATTAACAGTACTCCAATAATTTTTTTGTATAAAAGTCTTGCAAATTGGATATTGTAGTGATATATTAATACATGTCGCTAAGATATATCAAAAAGTTAATAAAATTTATTGACTTATATCTAGTGTTCTGATAGAATATAAAACTTGTCACATTGATGGTGTGATAAAAGATGAACCTTGAAAACTGAACAACAAAACGTTAATGAAATAAAAGTTTCTTCTATTAATTTAGAGAGACGAAATTTTGGACATCAAAATTGATGCCAGCAAAAATTTGAGCTAATCAAATTTTCTCTTTTATGGAGAGTTTGATCCTGGCTCAG
>Ga0180217_1000686_pt1 | contig 47789 bp, 41 predicted proteins | sample eDN3rd37CBELigOP_FD_128521 | JGI IMG/M metagenome (GOLD analysis project Ga0180217, IMG submission 128521) | Enriched Organic Plus compost microbial communities from Emeryville, California, USA - eDNA 3rd pass 37_C BE-Lig OP (version 2) (version 2) ...
GCGAGGGGGCGGACCCGGAGGAGCGGGCGCTGGTCACGTTCCGGGTGGGGGTTCATCCGGGTGAGGCGATGGAGGCGGGGGGGCGGTTCCGGGCGACGCGGATCGGGGACCACCGGCGCGTGTATCTCACGAAGACGGGGGAACTTGGGGGCGGGCGCGGCTCTGTGGAGCGCGTGGCGGCGGGGTGGGTGCGGGAACTCGTGGAGCAGGGCGGGCGGGTGGAGATCGAGGGGGCGTTCGACGGGAGCGGGCGCGTGCTGCGGTGGGTAGGGGAGGCGTGCAGCGAAGATGAGTGGGAGTTTGTGGCGCGGAGTCTTGCGTCCTGAGGGGGCGGGGTGCATCATGCGGGGGTGCCGGTTCTTCGGCGTGCGGGTGGCCGCGGGAGGGGTGGCCGCGTTGTTCTGATGCGGCGGACGGGTGGATGGGGGGCGACAAGGAGGTGCCCGATGGAGAGGCTCCTGATCGTGCGCTGTGCGCCCGATGGGTTTGGTCCTGCCGCGCCGGGGGCGGGTGGAGGCGGTGGTGGGATCGGGGGAGCGCGGGCGCTGCACGCCGAGGAGACCAAGCCGCAGATCAAGTTCAGCACGGGCTCGCTGGGGGGCGGCTCGCACGAAGCCAAGTGGAAGCGCAAGACGAACGTGACGGGGTCGGGGGCGACGCACGTGAGGACGTTCCACTGCCGGCTGGCGGAGGAGAGCGTGGAGTACCTGGATCGGCAGATCAACGAGTGGCTCGATGCGCACCCGGAGTACGAGGTGAAGTTCGTGACCTCGACGGTGGGGGACTGGACGGGGAAGTTGAAGGAGCCGCAGTTGATTGTGCAGGTGTGGGTGTGAGGGGAGGGCGATGGGGAATGGGCAATGGAAGAGGCGGGGGGCTGGATTGGTCCGACGCCTCTTCCGTTGCCCATTGCTTTGTCCCCAGTCCCTCATGCGGCGGCGGCGTGACCTTGCAATGATGGTGGCATGGCGACAACGACCTATCTGGTGACCGGGGCGAACCGTGGGCTGGGGCTGGAGTTTGCGCGGGCGCTGTCGGCGCGCGGCGCGGGGCACGAGGTGATCGGCACAGCGCGGCGGCCGGCGGAGGCGACCGAGTTGGCGAAGGTCGCCAAGCGGGTCGTCGAACTGGACGTGGCGGACCCGGAGAGCATCGCCGCGCTGCGGCAGCGCGTGGGCGACACGCCGATCGACGTGCTGATCAACAACGCCGGGGTGAGTTCCAAGGCCAGGTCGGTGACGGAGGTGGACGCCGCGGAGTTGGCGCACGCGTTCGCCGTCAACGCGAGCGCGGCGGTGCTGGTGGTCAAGGCGCTGCTGCCGAACCTGCGCGCCGGGAAGCAGAAACTGATCGTGAACATCACGAGCCAACTCGGGAGCATCGCCAACAACAGCGGCGGCTCGACGTACGGCTACCGCGCGAGCAAGGCGGCTCTCAACATGTTCACGGTGTGCCTGAGCAACGAACTGAAGGGGGAGGGGTTCACGGTCGTCGCGATCCACCCCGGGTGGGTTCGGACGGACATGGGGGGGAAGAACGCGACGCTGTCGGTGGAGGAGAGCGTGGGGGCGATCCTCAAGACGATCGGCGCCCTGCGGGATGAGGACACGGGCCGGTTCCTGAACTACGACGGGACCGGGCTGCCGTGGTGAGGTTCAGCCGGCGCTTTCCTGCGACTCCTGCACGCGGAAGAGGTCGTAGATCTCCCAGGGCGTCTGCGCGGCGTAGATGCGCTCGCGGAAATCGTCCATCATCATCAGGCGGCTGATGCGCGCCAGTGCGTGGATGTGATCGCTGGTGCGATCCACCGGGCTGGCCAGCAGGACGATGAGCCGGACCGGACGGGAGTCGAGCGCCTGGAAGTCCATCGGCTGCGCGGGCTTGCCGATGGCCATGGCGAGGGACTCGACGCCGGCGGACTTGCCGTGCGGGATGGCCAGGCCCTGGCCGATGCCGGTGGTGCGGGTCTGCTCGCGCGTCCAGACGGCTTCCTTGAGGGCTGCCGGATCCTTGACGCGGCCGGCGGCGGCGAGGACGTCGACAAGTTCGTCGATCGCGCCGTGTTTCTCGGCGGCGTCGAGGGGTGCCTTGATGCACTCAGGGGTCAGGATGTCCAGGAGGTTCATGCGCGGCGGGCCCCATCGTCCTGCTTGCGTGCGTGCGGCTGGCGCCGGTGCGTAGCCAGCGGGGCCGAGCGCTCGCACGCCGCGGCCCGGGAGGGAGTCAGTGTAGCCGCGGGGGCGCGGCGGGCGATACCGCCGCGGCGAGAGATCATGCGAGCAGGACGCTGTAGGAGCCGTCGGTGTAGGCGCCGGGCGGGTCGCCGGGGACCGCCTGCGGGAGGTGGCGGCGCTCGCGCTGGAGCGTGAAGCCGTGCCATGTGCGGGCCCATGCGGCCTGGTCGGTGTTCTCGGCGTCTTCGAGGCTGCAGGTGGAGTAGAGGATGACGCCGCGGCTGGGCGCGGGGACGAGGAGGGGGATGGCGTCGGCGATGATCTGGCGCTGGACGGCGCGGAGGGAGTCGAGGGTGTCGCGCCCGAAGCGGTAGCGGGCCTCGGGGCGGCGGGCGAGGACGCCGGTGTTGGAGCAGGGGACGTCGAGGAGGATCAGGTGGGCGCCGCCGGCGGCGCGGGCACGCTCCGCGACCTCGGCTGGCGGGCGGACGCAGACGCGGGAGTGGCCAGCGAACACGGATTCGAGTGTGCGGTAGCGCGCTGGGTCAACGTCGGTGGCGAGGATCTCGGCGTTGGGGAAGACAGCGGCGAGTTGGCGGGTCTTGGTCCCCTGACCGGCGCAGAGGTCGAGGATCAGACGCGGGCGGAGGTCGGCGACGCCGGCGACGGCGAGGGAGGAGGCGGGGTCCTGCACCCACAGATCCGAGCGTGAGGCGAGGAGCGAGAGGAGTTGGGCGTGGGAGCCGGTGAAGACGTGGTGGCCGGGGTGGTCGTGGGGTGCGAGAAGCGAGGTGTCGAGGGGGGACTGGGCGTGGGTGGTGTTGAGGATGACCGGGGGCGTGATGAGCGTGTGGAGGGCGGCGGTGCGCACCTGGTCGGGGGTCATGCGCGAGGCCCAGGCTCGCAGCAGGGGCGCGGGGGTGCCGGTGACGGCGGCGAGGCGCTCGCTCGGGGCGTCGGGGAAGGCGGGCTCGGTCAGACGCAGGGCGCGGCCGTCGGAGAGGAGGAGTTGATCGGGCTCGTCGGCCCAGCGCGGCAGTGGGTCGCCGGGGGCGCGGAGGTCGGCGATGCGGCGGAGGACGGCGTTGACCATGCCGGCCGCGCCGCGGCCGGCGCGGCGCTTGGTCCACTCGACGGCGTGGTTGATCGCCGCGTGGGGCGGGACCTTGTCGAGCAGGAGGAGTTGGGCCGCGCCGGCGAGGAGGGCCGCGGCGGCGCGCGGGTCGGCCGTGCTGAGCGGCTGGGTAAGGCGGCGGTTGAGGAGATGCGCGAGGGTGAGCCAGCGGCGGATGACGGCGTCGTAGATCGCGTGGGCGAAGGCGGCGTCGCGCGGCGGGAGGGCGGCGGTGTCGAGGTCGGCCAGGTCGAGGTCGGGGAAGCGGCGGGCCTGGGCGGCGAGGCGGCGGAGGACGAGATCCCGCGCCGGGTCGCTCATGGCGGGCGCGGGGCGGGATGCGGCGGGCTCGCCGCTTGTCGCGGGGGCGGCGGGCTGGGAGGATCGTGTGTTGGTTCCGCGGGGCACGGGGGACTGTACCCCGGCCGGGCCGGCTGACCTTCGACCTCCCCCGTCCTCCCGAGCGAGAGCATGGACACAACAGCGGGCATGACGGCGCCGAGTCGCGGGTCGGATGGGCGCGCGGCGGAGACGGGGGTTGCGCGCGAGCGGGGCGCCGGGGGGCTGCTTGCGGGGATGCGGATCCGCAAGAAGTTGATCTTCCTGCACACGATCTTCTCGCTGGTGCTCGCGGGGATTCTGGGGCTTGCGCTGCGGCCGGCGATCCGCGAGGTCGTGCGGGAGGGGGAGTTGCACGAGGCGCGGGTGGTGATGGGGCTGGTGCTCGCGGAGGGGGTGAACGAGGCGGCGCTGGGCGGGGAGGGGGTGACGGTGCGGCGCGGCACGGCGGCGGAGTTGGGGCTGGCGACGGATATCGCGACGCGGGCCGCGGCGACGCCAGGGGAGCCGCTGGAGGCGGAGCCGGGGTCGGAACCGCCGCGGCTGGCGGCGTTCGACGCAGCGGCGGGGGAGTACGTGGTGGTGGAGGCGAGGTTGAATGAGGCGCGCGGGGCGGTGGTGCGGCTGTATGGGCTGCTGACGCTGGCGCTGCTGGCGGTGTACGGGCTGGTGGCGGCGGCGCTGGAGTTGTTCGTGCTGCCGCAGCATGTGTACGAGCCAATCCGCATCATGCAGGAGGCGGACCGGGCGGTACAGGAGGGGCGGCGCGAGGCGGAGTTGATTCCCGAGAGCGTGATGCCACGGGATGAACTGGGGGAGATCATGCGGTCGCGCAACGCATCCATCGTGGCGCTGCGGCAGCATGAGCGCGACCTGGCGGAGACGCTGCGGCGGCTGGAGCAGGTCGCGGCGGATCTGGCGAGGAAGAACCACCTGCTCGAGACGGCGCGGAAGAACCTGGCGGACGCGGATCGGCTGGCGAGCCTGGGCATGCTGGCGGCGGGGTTGAGTCATGAGATGAACACGCCGCTGGCGGTGCTCAAGGGGCTGGCGGAGAAACTGGCGAAGGGGCGCGGGTCGGGGCTGAACGTGAGCGAGGCGGAGTTAATGGTGCGGGTGGTGGGGCGGCTGGAGAAACTGAGCGAGAGCCTGCTGGACTTCGCGCGCGTGCGGCCGGCGAAGGGGGCGCCGGCGGAACTGCGGCCGCTGATCGAAGAGGCGTGGACGCTGGTGAGTCTGGACCGCGAGGCGAAGGGGGTGGCGTTCGAGAACCGCGTGCCGGCTGGGACGGCGGTGGAGTGCGAGGCGGACCGGATGGTGCAGGTGCTGGTGAACCTGCTGCGGAACGCGGTGGATGCGGTGGAGGGGGCGATGGCGGCGGGGACGGGCGCGAAGGCGAGGGGGCACGAGGGCACGAAGGGGGCGGACGGGCAGAGGGGGCGGATCGTGGTGGATTGCGAGCGGCTGGAGCGCGATGGGCGGCGGTGGGTATCGGTCACGATTACGGACAACGGGCCGGGGATTGATCCGGAGGTGCTCAAGCGGCTGTTCGAGCCGTTCGTGAGCACGCGGCTGGATTCGCGCGGGACGGGGCTCGGGCTGGCGGTGGCGGAGGGGATCGTGCGGGAGCACGATGGGCTGCTGCTGGCGCGCAACCGCGAGGATGAGCCGGGGGCGGTGTTCGAGGTGGTGCTGCCGGAGGCTCCCCCGCCGTTTGGGGAGGATGGGCGCGGCGGGGCCGGGGGCTCATAGGATCGGCCCGTGGAAACCGGGAAGACGCTGGACAAGTCCGAGGGTTCGGCCGGCGAGGTGCCGCCGCTGTCGATCGTCGCGCTGGACGACGATGCGGACTTCCGCCAGTACATCGCGGGGCTGCTGGAGGGGCAGGGGCACGACGTGCGCGTCGCGGCGGGGCCGGAGGAGTTCTTCCAACTGTGCGAGAGCCGGCTGCCGGACGTCGTGCTGCTGGACATGAAGATGGGGCGGGCGAGCGGGGAGGAGGTGCTGGAGGAGATCCGGCGGCGGTGGAGCAAACTGTGCGTGATCGTCGTGACGGGGTACCCGTCGCTGGACTCCATGCGGCAGACGTTCAAGCACCAGGTGTTCGACTACATCGCCAAGCCGTTCTCGATCGAGGAACTCAACCGGACGCTGGCGCAGGCGGTGGAGAAACTTGGCCTGGGGCGGCGGCCGCAGGACCGGCTGCGTGCAGAACTGGGGCGGCAGATCAGGCTGGCTCGGACGGAGAAGGGATGGACGCTGAAGGACCTCAGCGAGGCGTGCGGGATCAGTGTGAGCCAGTTGAGTTCGATCGAACGGGGGAGCCACCTGCCGAGCCTGGAGAGTCTTGTGGCGATCGCGGGGGCGCTGGAGCGGGCGCCGTCGGAATGGTTCGAGGCTGCAGGGTTCTAAAGCGTAGAGCACAGAAGTAGAGCACAGGAGGAAGTGGTCGTGGGGCGATTGGCGGTCGGCGATCGAGTGCTGATTGTGGTCGGGAGTCGCTCTTGAGCGCAGCGGTTGCGACGGAGTCCGGGGTTGCTATGGCTTCAGCCGCAGCATCGGGCTCGCGGCGAGGCGTCTTGTTCACCGCGTTTGAGCCCAGCGGCGATGATCACGCCTCGACGGTCATCGCGGAGTTGCGCGCGCGGCGGCCGGATATGCCGATCTACGCGTGGGGCGGGCCGAAGATGGAGCGGGCGGGGGCGGTGATCGTTGAGCGGACGGGGGACGACGCGGTCATGGGGATGCCGGGGCTGGCGAAGATCCGCGAGCACCGGCGGATCAACCGGCGGATCGCGGCGTGGCTGGATGCCAACCCGGTCGCGGTGCACGTGCCGGTGGACTCGCCGGCGGCGAACTTCCCGATCTGTGCGATCGCCAAGGCGCGCGGGGCGCGGGTGGTTCACCTCGTGGCGCCGCAGGTGTGGGCGTGGGCATCCTGGCGCATCCGCAAACTGCGCCGGCTGACGGACCTGGTGCTGTGTCTGCTGCCGTTCGAGGAGGCGTGGTTCCTGACGCGCGGGGTGCAGGCGAAGTTCATCGGGCATCCGCTCTTCGACGAGCCGCTGGACACCGATGAACTGGACCGGCGGATCGCGGCGTGGCCGTCGATCGGCGCAAGCGCCGCGCCGCCGGGCGGGCCGGCGCAGCCGCGCTTTGCGCTGATGCCCGGTTCGCGGCCGGGGGAGTTGCGCGGGTCGTTCCCGGTGCTGCTTGATGCGTTCCGGCGGCTGCGGCAGGTGTATCCGCACGCGACGGCCGTGGTGGCGGCGACGAAGCCCGAGGTCGCGGAGGAACTCCGCCGCCGCGCAAAGTCGCTCGGCGGGTGGCCGGAGGGGATGGAGATGATCTCCGGCGACACCGATGCGGTGATTCGGTGGTGCGATGTGGCGCTGGTGACCAGCGGCACCGTCACGCTCCAGGTCGCGAGGCAGCGGAAGCCGATGGTGACGTTCTACCGCTTCAGCAGGTTGATGTATCACCTGCTGGGGCGGTGGCTGGTCTCGACGCCGTACTTCACGCTGCCGAACCTGATCGCGGGTAAGCGGATCGTGCCGGAGTTGATCCCGTACTTCGACAAGGACGGGGAAGAGGTGGCGATGGCCGCGGTGCGGCTGCTGCGTGCGCCGGGGGCGATGGACGAGCAGCGGGCGCAACTCGCCGAGGTCTGCCGCAAACTCGAGGGCCGGCGCGCCGCGCGGGCGGCGGCGGAGGCGATCGAGGGCGTGATGGCGGGCGTGGGGCGGTAGCGCCCCGCGCGTGCGGTCAGCAGCCGCCGGCCTGGAGCGCGGCGAGCCATGCGGTGATGAACGCGGAGACGTCGAGCGAGGTGACGGCGCCGTCGCCGTTGAAGTCAGCCTCGAGCGATCCGGTTGTCAGCGCGGCGACCCACGTGGTGAGGTAAGCGGAGATGTCGGTGCTCGTGAGGGCGCCGTCCAGGTTCCAGTCGGGGAGGCAGCAGGCCGGGTACATGTCCACCCAGCGGGTGGTGCTCAGGCCGTGAGCATCCGTGATGGTGAGGGAGAGGCGGTACCAGTAGGCCTTGCCGCCGTCGCAGCCGGCGGGGGAGAGCGAGATCGTCGGTTCGCAGTCCTCGATCGGCGGCTCGGGGTGGTTGTGGTCGTTGTGGTGCAGCGCGACCGTCCAGGCGCAGGAGAGTTGGTCGGGGGTGTGCTCGGCGTCGCTGAAGGTGGCGCGGAGTTCGACGGGAGTTGGACCGGTCATGCGGTAGAGGGAGCCGGGGGCCGGTGAGGTGATCTCGACCTGCGGCGGCGTGTTGGCGGGGGAGACGACGGTGTGGGCCACGGCGGTGCGGCCGGCCGTGTCCTTGACCCGCAGCGTTGTGTCCACGCGCCGCGGGCCGTCGCCGACGCCGACCGGGAGGCCGACGACGCGGAGTTCGGCGACGCTGATGAAGCGGTGCTCGCCGCCGGGGACGCCGCGGATGCGGATGCCGCGGGCCTGGACAGGGGTGAAGGTCATCGTGTAGATCTCGAAGTTGATGGCGTTGTGGATGCCCGGGTAGGGCGGGTCGCACTGGAAGCCTTCGACCGTGCGCCACACGGAGCCGTCGAAGTACTCGGCCCAGAGCGACTCGAACCAGCCGCCGTGTGGGAAGTGCTGGCCCTCTTGGAACACGATGCGGCTGACGACGAACGGCTCGTCGAAGATGTACCCGATCCAGTCGTCGAGCCCCTGGGCGGCGTCGTGGGTGGTGTCGTACTGGCGGGTGATGGCGTAGCCGCCGGTGGGGGGCCAGTCGTGGTCGCGGATGACCTCGGGGTCGTCGGCGCCGGCGCCGTAGGGGTAAGGGGGCATCAGTTCGAAGACGCGGGCGACGATCGCGCCGGCGTCGGTGATGTCCACGGCGCCGGTGTAGGTGTGCGTCGGGTTGGCCTCGGTGCTGGGGGGCGAGGCGTCGCCGAAGTCCCACTGGTACGTGACGGGCGAGCCGTCGAGCGTACCGGAGCCGGCGCTGGAGAACTGCACCGTCAGCGGGAGGGGGCCGAAGGCGGGATCGGCCGTGGCGACGGCGGTGGGCGGGGCGGTGGCGGCGTTGATGATGCGGCGGATCTGGGGCGTGCCGGCCGGGCCGTAGGCGATGTAGTAGAGCCCGCCGTCCACGGGATTGGTCGCCATGCAGACGACTGCGCCCGCGCTGTCGTGGAAGTCGCGGATCTCCAGGAGTTGGTCCTGCTCGTCGAGGACGAAGGCCTTGATCCAGCCGTCGACGAAATCGCCGTGGTAGTAGAGGTTGCGCCACTGCGGCGGGAAGCCGTTCTCTCCGGCGACATCATCGGCTCGCCGACCAGGACGTAGCGCGACGAGTAATCAACGGATCGGAAGCCGTCGGCGGCGTTGCAGGTGTAGCGGGTCAGGCGGGCGATGGTGTCGTGGTAGTACTGGTTGGCCTGCGGGTCGTATGCGGGGGTGCCGAAGTAGCGGAGGTGGTGGTAATCGACCGCGTAGAGGAGGTAGATGCGGCCGTTGGTCAGGAAGTCCGGGTCGATGGTGAAGCCCAGGAGGCCCAGGTCGCGCCAGTTGCCGACCTCCTCGGAGATGTCGATCAGCGGCGTGTGGGAGAGGAACCCATTTTCGAGCAGCCAGATGGTGCCGCCCTTGTCCCACACAAAGCCGCGGCCGTCGGGGGCGAAGCAGATGCCGACGGCCTGGCCGGAACTTGTGACGACGTGCTGGTCCACGAAGCCGGGCGGAAGGGCCGGGGAGGCGGATGCAAGGACGAGGGCCGACGCCACGGCCGCGGCGCCGGGGCAGATCCGGAGCGGTGCTCTGTTCATGATGATGAAGTCCCGGGCAGGTGTCGTGGGACCGGGGCCGCCTGCCGCTCGCACTCTAACAGATGGGCCCGGGAACGCCAAGCGGGCCGATCGCCGCGGGGCTGTGGGGCGGACTAGCCGCGGCTGGCGCGGATCAGCGCCGTCGTGCAGAGCGTGTTGCCGATGCGGTCGAGCACGGGGAACGAGGTGGTGATCGGCGTGGAGGCGACCACGCCTTTGTCGAGGCAGCGGTGCATCGCCTGCACGAGGTCGTGGTCGGCGACGCGCTGGTCCTCGGTGAAGAGGATCAGCAGCAGGGCGCCGGCGTCGATGTGCGGGTCGGCGGCGAGTTTGGCGAGGTCGGCGGTGATGCCGCGGACCAGTTGCGAGGCGTAGGTGCGGTTGGGGCCGGGGATGCCGGCCTCATAGCAGTACTGCCCGACGAGTTTGACCTCGAGCCAGAAGGCGTCCTCGGGGGGGATCGTGCCGGGTTGGGGGGCGGCCTCTTCCTCGGCGGCGGTGGCGGCGGCGTGGGCCTCGAAGAGGGTGCCGGCGGCCTGTCGCTCATGGGCGAGGCGGCGCTTGATGGTCCTGACCGGGTCGGCGATGCGGAGGCCCGGCTCGGGGGTCAGGACCAGGTCGCAGCGCCGGCGCTCGCTCTCCCGGGCGAGTTGGTCGCCCGTCGGGCGGGCGGTGGTGCGGTCGCCGGGGTACGGCTGCTCGCGCAGGACCCCAAAGCCGGCCCCGGCGAGGCCGGCGGCGATCAGCCGGTGCAGATCGACCTCCTCAAGGGCGTCGAGGCCGCGGACCGCCTGCTCGTGCACAAACCCCTCTTCCGCCTCGCGCAGGGCGGTTGCGGCGGCGGCGAGCACATCGTCGGCAATCCACATCGTTTGAAAGCGTAGCGAGGGATGGGTATAAACCGTGCGGGGCGGCCGGAACCCGGTCGGGTTCGCCGGGGGCGCGAGGCTCCGTAGCGGGCCGCGGTGCGGGAGGCGGCGGGGAACCACAAGGAACTGCCCATGGCGTGGATCACAACACGGACCGGCCTTCTGAGCGCGGTGGTGGTCGCGGCGTGCGCGCTGCTCGGCGGGTGCGACAAGTCCGGCTCGAACGACAGCGGCTCGGCGCAGACGAACGCCGGGACGGCGGCCTCCTCCGGGGCGAACGCGGCGGCTCCCGCGGGGAACTCGGCCGGCGCTGCCGCGGCCAATCAGGCCGACAACGGCGCCGGGACGATCCGGATCGGGCACTACGCATCCATGACCGGCAAGGAGGCGACGTTCGGCCAGTCCACCGACCAGGGGATCCGGCTGGCGGTCAAGGAGATCAACGCGGCCGGGGGGGTCAACGGCCGGATGCTCGAGGTGATCACGTATGACACCAAGGGCGAGTCGCGCGAGGCCGGCACGGCCGTCACGCGGCTGATCACCAATGACAAGGTGGTCGCGGTGCTGGGCGAGGTGGCCAGTGGCCTGTCGCTGGCCGGCGGCGCGGTGGCGCAGCAGTACGGCGTGCCCATGATCACGCCGTCGAGCACCGCCCCGGCGGTGACGCGCGGGCGAGACATGGTCTCCCGGGTGTGCTTCATCGACCCGTTCCAGGGGTATGTCGTCGCGAAGTTCTCGCGGGATCACCTCAACGCGGCCACGGCGGCGGTGCTCTTCGACCAAGCCCAGGCGTACTCCAAAGGGCTGCGCGACGAGTTCAAGAAGCACTTTGAGAACCTGGGCGGCCGCATCGTCGCGGACCAGGCGTACTCCAGCGGCGATCAGGACTTCTCCGCCCAACTGACCACGATCCGCTCGCAGAACCCGGACGTGATCTTCATCCCGGGGTACTACACGGAGGCGGGGAACATCGCCATCCAGGCCCGCAAACTCGGCATTACGGTGCCGCTGCTGGGGGGCGACGGGTGGGATTCGGAGCAACTCTCGGCGATCGGGAAGGACGCGATCGAGGGGTGCTACTACTCGAACCACTACGCCCCCGACCAGCCCAGCGAGGAGGTCCGGACGTTTGTGGAGAAGTACCGGGCTGAGTACAGCGGCCAGACGCCCGACGGGCTGGCCGCGCTGGGGTACGACGCGGCGCTGGTGCTGGCCGACGCGATGAAGCGGGCCAAGAGCCTCGGCGGGCGCGACTTGGCCAGGGCGATCGCGGAGACCAAGGACTTCCGCGGCGTGACCGGGGTGATCACGATCGACGAGAACCGCGACGCGAGCAAGTCGGCCGTGATCGTCCAGGTGAAGAACGGCAAGCCGGTGTACGTGGCGACGATCGAACCCCCCAAGTGAGCCGGCCGGTCGGTCCGGCCGGCCCGGCCGCGGGTCTGCTGACTCTCCACGATCCGTTCCCCCCGCTCAACGCGGGGGGCTTTTTTCGCTACCATCCCAGCCCGCGTGGTTGAGAAGTTTCTCCAGACCCTGATCGATGCCCTGGCCGTCGGGAGCCTCTACGCGCTGATCGCGCTGGGCTACACCATGGTCTACGGCATCCTGAAGTTCATTAACTTCGCCCACAGCGACGTTTTCGTGCTGGGGGCGTGGGTGTCGTTCACGGCGGCGGTCAGTGCGGGGTGGGCGGGCGCCGCGGCGGTTCAGCCGGTGGCGCCGTGGGTGTGGGTGGTGCTGGTGGGGATGGTCGCGGTCGGGGGGCTGCTGATCGCCTACGAGCGGCTGCTCCAGGACCGGCTGCCGGAGCGGCTGCGGGCGACGCTGCCGCGGAGCACGGGCGGCCTGACGGTGCTGCTGGCCGGGGTGTGGGGATGGGGGGTGATCGCCCTGCTGCTGGTGGCCAAGGCGCTGCGTCAGAGCGAGTCGCTGGCGCTGCTCAGCGGCGGGGCGATCCTGCTGACGGCGATGGCGACGTGCGGGCTTGTGGGCTTCTGCCTCGAGCGGATGGCGTACAAGCCGCTGCGGAGCGCCCCGCGGCTGAACGTACTGATCACGGCGATCGGCGTTTCGCTGCTGCTCCAGAACCTCGGGCAACTCAACTGGATGTTCGGCACGCGCCCGCAGCCGATGCCGGCGCTGCTGCCGGATGTGGTGCTCAACACCTCGACGGTCGCGAGCGGCACGGTGTCGCCCGGCTCGCAGCCGGGGACGGTGCGGTTCGACGAGGCGGTGACCTTCGAGCCGGGCCGGGTGTACCAGTTCCGCGTCCGCGCGGGGGACCAGGTGCGGCGGCTGGCGGTCCTCGAATCGGGAACCAAGGAAGCCGGGGCGGACATCCTGGTACGTGGCGACCTGGGCGCGGCGGAGGGGGCACAGGCTTCGCTGCTGCGCATGCCGCGGACGGCGCTGCGGCTGGTGGACGTGATCGGCGCCGGGACGGCCGTGGCGCTGATGCTCGCGCTGGACTGGCTGGTCTTCCGCACGCGCCTGGGCCGGGCGATGCGGGCCGTGTCGTTCAACACGAACAACGCGGCGCTGATGGGCATCCCGGTTGACCGGATCATCAGTTTCACGTTCGTGCTGGGCGCGATGCTCGCGGCGGCCGCGGGGTTCCTGTACGCGCAGAAGTACCCCGGCCTGGGGCAGCCCGCGTCGGCGACGTGGGTGCTGCTGGGGCTCAAGGCCTTCGTCGCGGCGGTGGTGGGGGGGATCGGCAACATCCGCGGGGCGATGCTCGGCGGGCTGCTCATCGGCCTGCTCGAGTTCTTCGGGGCGGCGTACGTCTCCCCCGAACTCCGCGACCTGTACGTCTTCAGCCTCCTGATCGTCGTCCTGCTCTTCCGCCCCAGCGGGCTCTTGGGCAAGACGACGGCGGAGAAGGTGTAAGGAGCCTCCGGCTTGGGCATGGAGCGCGAGACAGACCGGATGAACGCGCAGGCGCTGGAACTGCGGCCGCCTGCCGGCGTGGTGCTGGCTCGCTCGCTGCTCCCGGTGCTGGGCGCGGTCGGCCTGGCCGTCGTGCTGCAACTGCTCATCAAGCCGATGCTCGGCGACTTCTACGCCAAACTCCTGCTGGACATCGGCACGAACATCATCCTCGCGGTCTCGCTGACGATGGTGAACGGGTTTACCGGCCAGTTCTCCATCGGGCACGCGGGGTTCATGGCGGTGGGGGCGTACACCGCGGCGGCGATCGTCTACTACGGCTCGCACCGCATCTGGGGCGATGCCCTCGTGCACGGCGGCCTGCTGAGCACGATGTTCCCCGGCCACCAGGCGCCGCTGGTGACGGGGGCGGACCTGTTGTTCTTCGCCGCGCTGATCGCCGGAGGGGTGGTCGCCGCGATCTGCGGGTACCTCGTCGGCCTCCCGTCGCTGCGGCTCAAGGGCGACTATCTCGCGATCGTCACGCTCGGCTTCGGCGAGGTGATCCGCGTGCTGCTGGAGTCGCAGACGACCGAGGCGCTGTGGGACCCGGAACAGATCGCCGCCACGCCGCTGTACGAACTGCCGCGGTATCTCGGCGGGGCGCTGGGGTTCAGCGGCCTGCCGTTCTACAGCAGCCTCTTCTGGGCGTGGCTGGGGGCGGGGATCACGCTGCTGGTGGCCTACCGGCTGAAGGAGAGCAGTTACGGCCGGGCGTTCCTGTCGATCCGCGAGGACGAGATCGCGGCCGAGGCGATGGGCGTGCACACGACGCGGTACAAGGTCCGGGCGTTCGTGCTGGCGGCTTTCTTCGCGGGGGTCGCGGGCGGGATCTTCGCCCACACCGTCGGCGTGCAACTCAACCCGCGGGAACTGGGCTTCCAGAAGAGTTTCGACATCCTCATCATGGTCGTGCTGGGCGGGCTGGGGTCGATCAGCGGCGCGGCGATCGCCGCGGCGGGGCTGACGGTGCTGCCTGAACTGCTCCGCCAGCCGCCGACGATCATGGGCTGGCCGCTGGCGGTCATCATCCCGGTCGTGGTGATCTGGGTGCTGCTGTCGCGCCGGCCGGTGCGCACGGCGGTGGGGCTGGTGCTGGCGCTGGCTGCGTGGGAGGCGATGCGGTGGTTTGCGCGTGAGCGAGGCATCAACCTCTCCGAGTACCGCATGGTGCTCTACGCGCTGGCGCTGATCGTGATCATGATCGTCCGCCCGCAGGGGCTCCTGGGCATCCGCGAGATCTGGGAACTCCGCCGCCCGCGGCGGCTGGCGGCCGCGAAGGAGACGGCGGCGACGGGCGAGTCCGGGCGAGCCGGCGGGGAGGTGTCGCTGTGAGCGCCGATCTCCTGCTGGACGTGGACGGGATCTCGATCTCCTTCGGCGGCCTCAAGGCCGTGTCGAACTTTTCGCTCAAACTGCCGCGCGGGCGGCTGGCGGGGCTGATCGGGCCGAACGGCGCGGGCAAGACGACGGTCTTCAACCTGCTCACAGGGGTGTACGCGGCCGACACGGGGACGATCCGCCTGGACGGGCGCGTGCTCAACGGCCTGAAACCCTACCAGCGGGCGGCGGCGGGGCTGGCGCGGACGTTCCAGAACATCCGCCTCTTCCCCGACCTGTCGGTGCTCGACAACGTCCGCATCGCCTGCCACCTGCGGGCGCAGCACACGATGCTGGGGGCGATCTTCCGCTCTCGCCACCACTACGGCGAGGAGCGGGCGATCACCGAGCACTCGCTGGAACTGCTGCGGCTGCTGGAACTCGACGACCGGCGCTCGGAGCAGGCCCGCAACCTGCCCTACGGTGACCAGCGGCGCTTGGAGATCGCCCGGGCGCTGGCGACCAACCCGAAGGTGCTGCTGCTGGACGAGCCGGCCGCGGGGATGAATCCGCAGGAGAAGCGGGAACTTCGCGACCTGATCCGTTCGCTCCGGGAGCGCTTCGGGCTGACGATCCTGCTGATCGAGCACGACATGGGCGTGGTGATGGACATCTGCGAGCGGATCACGGTGCTGGACCACGGCGTGATCATCGCGGAGGGGACGCCGGAGCAGATCCAGCGCGACCCGAAGGTGATCGAGGCGTATCTGGGCGCTCCCGAGGGCGCGGTCGCGGCGGCAAACGGGGAGGGCGGCTGACATGGCGCTGCTGGAGGTCCGCGACCTGCACGTTCACTACGGAGCGATCCACGCTCTGCACGGGATCTCGCTCACCGTCGAGCAGGGACAAATTGTCACGCTGATCGGCGCCAACGGCGCCGGCAAGAGCACGACACTGCGGACGATCTCGGGCCTGCTGCGCCCGACGCGAGGGACGATCTACTTCGACGGCAAGCCGATCGTGGGCATGCCGCCGCACCAGATCGTGCGCATGGGCCTGGTGCAGGCGCCCGAGGGCCGCGGCATCTTTTCGAACCTGACCGTCGCGGAGAACCTGGACCTGGGGGCCTTCACGCGGACGGACCGCGCCGCCGTCGCCGCGGACCGCGAGCGGGCGCTGGACCTGTTCCCGCGCCTGCGCGAGCGCCTCAAGCAGATGGCCGGCACGCTCTCGGGCGGCGAGCAGCAGATGCTCGCGATCGCGCGGGCGATGCTGGCCCGCCCGCGCCTGCTGCTGCTGGACGAGCCGTCGCTGGGGCTCGCGCCGCAGGTCGTGCAGACGATCTTCAAGATCATCCGCGAGATCAACGCCGCGGGGACGACGATCCTCCTGGTCGAGCAGAACGCCCACATGGCGCTGAGCGTGGCGCACCACGGGTATGTGCTCGAGGTCGGCGAGATCAAACTCAGCGACAGCGCCCGACGACTGGAAAGCAACGACGAGGTGCGCAAGGCGTACCTGGGCGTGGGATAGAGCGTAAAGCGCAGATCTGAGGCATCGGCGTCGGCCGCTTTGATCTACGCTTTGAGTTCCTTTTCGATCTTCGCGATCAACTCCCTCGCCCCTGCGTCGATGCTCGCCCTCGACCGCGACACCATCGTCCACAGCACCCACGGCGCCGAGCCGATCGCCAGCGGCAGGTACCACCACGCGGTCCACTTCCACGCCCACGTCGTCAGCGGGAACATCGACGCCAGCATCGACTCCGTCAGCCACACCCCCGGCCAGATGCACAGCGCCAGGATGATGGCCATGATGATCAGCAGCCGCGGCTGCATCGCGACGGCGAACCGGAGCACGCCCCCCTCCAGCCGCCCGCGGAGCACGCCCTCGACGGGCACGCCGAAGTCACGGATCTCGAAGATCGCCCCTCCCGCTCGCTTCGACGCGGCGGGGTCGAGCGTCTGATATCCCGCCAGCCGCCCCCGCCGCGCGGCGGTGTCCAGGCGACGGACGATCTCCTCGGCCGACAGTGCCGTCGGGATCTCCGGCAGCGGCGCGGGGGCGGCGTCGTCCGGGTGGTCCGTCTGATCGGGCATCGGGGGGGGCGGGGTGTCGGGTGGCTGGTTGGTCACGGGAAACTGGCGTTGTAGATCGGCCGCCGATCGGTTTGGAGTCCAGCAGGACTCGCCCTGCACGCCGCACAACCCGCGCTGGCGGCACAGGCGGACCGCCCTATCTCGCGCCGCCCTTGCCCCCGGGCCGCCCGGGGACAAACTGTCGGCAGAGGCCCCGGCGCTCGCAGCGCCGGTAGCGTGACGGCGACTCATGGACCAGATCAAGAACGGACCAAGGCTCCGACTCGTTCGGGGCGATGCGGCGGAGAGCGCCGGGGACGACCGTCCCTTGCCGGTGATGCCCGCCGCGCCCGTGACGCCGGGCCGGCTGGCGGGTGGCGCCGGCCGGGGCCCGGGGCTGTCGGTTGGGCACGCCGCTGCGGCTCACCCGGTGGGCGCGATGCCTGCGGCGTTCTGGACCCGGCGGCTGCGCGAAGAGCCGGATCGGCTGCCGCTCAGGGCGTCGGCACGGCTTGCGTCGGCCGCGAACACGGCGGCCGTGGCGTCCGCCGATCCCGCGGAGGAGGTGGAGAGGGAGAACATCTCCGCCGCGGCGACGATGGCGGCGACGGACCCTCGCTGGGTGCTGGCGCTGCGGGTGTACGAGTCGATCGAGGGCGGCCGCGCGGCGATCCTTCGCCCGCAGAAGCGCCGCAACCTCGTCGCCCTGGCGACGCGCCTGGGGCTGCGGCCGTTTGATGCGAACCTGATCATCGCCATCGTGCAGGACGCGGCCCGCTGCGGCGAGGCGCCGATGGGCCCTGCCGTCGCCAGCCGGCTGACGCTCGTGCGGACGCCGGGGCGGGAGGGCGGCGAGGAGCCGCGGTTCGGCCTGCGGGTGTTGCTGGGGGCGATGGGCGTCGCTGCGGTGCTGGGGTACCTGATCTTCGACGCGCTGGTGGCGTGGGTGGCGCGGTAAACTCCCGGGCGTACGCCCGTGGAGATCCGTTATGCCGCTGATTGACATCGGTGCGCCCGCACCCGACTTTGAGGCCGTTGACCAGCACGGCAACCGTCACCGCCTGCGTGACTACGCCGGCAAGACCGTCGTTCTGTACTTCTACCCCGCGGATGACACGCCCGGCTGCACGGACGAGGCGTGCCAGTTCCGCGATGCGCTGCCGCGGTTCGAGGGCGCCGGGGCGGTGGTGCTGGGCGTGAGCCCGGACTCGGCCGAGTCGCACCAGGCGTTCGCGACCAAGTACGGCTTGCTGTTCCCGCTCCTGGCCGACACGGAGCGCAACGCCGCGGGGGCGCCCGCGATCTGCGATGCCTACGGCGTGTGGGGCGAGAAGAACCTCTACGGCCACAAGTCCGTCGGCGTGAAGCGGACGACGTACATCATCGACGGCAACGGGATCGTGCGCAAGCGCTGGGGCCGCGTGAGCGTCAAGGGCCACGCGGCGGAGGTGCTCGAGGCGGTCCGTGAAGTGGCGGGAGGCGGCGCGGCCGACGCGACGCAGAGCCGGCCTGCGAAGAAGCGGACCAGCGCGAAGGCGTCCGCCCGGAAGAAGGCCGGCAAGAAGGCGGCGAGCAAGAAAGCCAGCCGGAAGAAGGTCGGCAGGAAGAAGGCGGCCAAGAAGGCGGGCAGCCGGAGGAAGAAGACCTCGCGCCGGCGGTAACGCCCAAGTGTCAGGACGCGGCCGCGCTGAGTGGCTTGCCCGTCAGGGCGTACCACGGCCGGAGGAGCAGCCCCGGCGCTGCGAGCGTCGGCCACAGCGCACGCACGACGGCAGGCCGCGAGAGGACCGCCGCCGCGAGCCGGCACGCCGGCCGCCGGATTCGCAGCCGCCGCCGGTACATCGCGGCCAGGCGGCGCTGGACCAGCGCAAGCGGCATTCCCGTGCCGAGCAGGCGTGTGAGCGCATCGCCCGACCACAGCGCCAGGCCGATCCCCTCCCCGCCAACCGGCTCCACGCCTGCCGCGGCGTTGCCGATGCGGAACGACCGTACGTGCCCTGGTGCGATGTACGCGCTGCCGGGGACGCCGCAAGCGAGCCACGGCGTTGTGCGCCACGCCGGGTCGAACGCGGTCCACATCGAGCGGACCATGGCGTCGGTGTCGCCCCGGTAAGCCGCGGCAAGGCGTGCCGAGGCAACCAGGGCGCAGGTCGCCAGGCCGTCGCCCACCGGCGCAAGCCCGATGTACCCGCCGCGGGCGCAGCGCATGTGGAGCCCGTCCACCGGCCGCGGCGGCATCACGTGACACTTCAGCGCCACCACGCCACGCCGCACCGGGACCGGCCCCGCCGGATCGTGCCGACCGCTCCCGTCGGCGTGCACGACGATGCCCGCGTCGATCTCCCCGACGCCACGCACCCGCACGCGCACGCCCGCATCGTCGTACGTCACACCTTCCACCGCTGCCGGCTGCATGATTGTCGTCCCTGCCCCCCGCGCGGCCTCCAGCAGCAGCGTGTCCAGCGTCTCTCGCCCGATCGACCACGCCGGCCGCGGCATCCGCCACCGGACCTCGCGCTGGTCGAGTTCGAGCACGAGATCGTGCAGGCGCTGCGCCCCGGCTGCACGGAGAGCGGCCGCAGGAACCAGCGATTCGAGCAGGTCCGTCGCCGCGGGGGAGATGAACTCGCCGCACGCCTTCGGACGCGGGAACGCTCGGGCTTCGATCAGCGTCGCCCGCCATCCAGCCCGCGCAAGTCCGTGAGCCGCGGCCGACCCGGCCGGTCCCCCGCCGATCACAACCGCATGCGGCCCAGCACTCACGGGCTCAGCGTATCGCCCCAAGGTCAGGCCCGATCAGTCCCACGCGCCGGGCTTTTCACTCACGACCGTGAACCGCCCAACGGCGAAGGACCGCAGCCGGCCGTCGGCGATCCCCGCCGCCCGCGCCGCCGCCAGCGCTTCGGCGCGGGTGAACCCCGCGCGCACGCTCGCCGCGGCGTCGTGCCGCACCATGCGCGGCTGCCCGATCAGCAGCGGCGCCAGCAGCACGAGGCTCAGCCGCGAGCGGAGCAGGTCGTTCCAGATCACGCCCGCGCGGGCGAGCCGGTGCATCATGCGGAGGCAGCGGATGACGTTGTCCTGTCCGAGGTGGTGCAGAAACATGCCCGCGTGCGTGTAGTCGAACGCCCCTGGGGCGTACGACTCATCCAAGCGCAGGGCGTCGGCCTGAACGAGCGTGATCCCCTCCTCGGCCCCGATGTGCTCCCGTGCTAGGTCGAGCGTCGTGGGGTGCAGATCCACCGCCGTGATCCGCAGATCCCACCCCCGTGCCGTCGCCCACCGGCGTGCCGCCAGCGGCAGGTCCGCCGAGCCGGTCCCGATATCGAGCAGCGTGATCGGCCTGCCTCGCGGCCAGCGCTTGGACCACCTGTTCAGGTGCCACAACAAGGCCCGCCGCCCACCAAGCGCCAAGTTCACGCCGCGGATGAACCGCAGCGACCGCGCCAGTTCGCCCCGCTCGGCGCTTGGATCGTCCATGAGTTCGGGCTGGACCAGGCGCTGCACGCGCCGATGCTACAGCCTCCCGGCCCCGCAAAGGGCCTTTTCCGCATGAGGAAACCCGGGCGGTCCCGAGAGGGACGCGGCTTAAGCCGGCTTCATAGACTTCCCCATGGCAGGCCCCGGTCAGTCCAACGGAACCAGCGAAGCCGCCGCACGCCCGCAGCGGGTCACGATCCAGACGCTGTACCAGATGGCCGCGGCGGGGACGCCGTTCGCGTGCCTCACCTGCTACGACGCGACGACGGCCCGCTGGCTCGAGCGCGGCGGCGTGCCGGTGCTGCTGGTGGGGGACACGGCCGCCGAGGTCATCCTCGGCTTCGAGCGCACCATCGACATGCCGCTGGAGGTCCTGCTGGCCCTCACCGCGGCGGTGCGGCGGGGAGCCCCAACCCGGCTGGTGATGGGCGACATGCCCTTCCTCTCCTACACGACGGATGATGCGGAGGGGATCCGCAACGCGGGCCGCTTCCTCACCGAAGGCATGGCCGACATCGTCAAGGTGGAGGCCGACCAGACGCTCGCGCCCCTGGTCCGCAAGATGGTGCGGGCCGGAATCCCAATCTGCGGCCACGTGGGGAGCCTGCCCCAGCGGGCGGCCCTCTCCGGCGGGTACTCCTCGGCGGGCAGGACCGCGGCCGAGGCCGAACGGATCGTCGAGGACGCCGTGGCCCTCGAGGACGCGGGGTGCAGCCTGCTGCTGGTGGAGGCGGTGCCGCCGGAGGTCACCGACGCGATCATGGCCCGCACTAGGGTGCCGCTGATCGGCATCGGCGCCGGGCCGGCGTGCCACGGGCAGGTGCTCGTGCTCCAGGACCTGCTGGGCCTATCGGACCGACCTCCGAGGTTCGCAGAACCAGCGGATGAACTTGGCCGTAAGGTGGCATTGGCCGGCGCCGAGTGGGTGCGCCGGGTGGCGGCACGCCAGGTGGGGGGGCAGGGGTACCGGATGAAGCCCGGCGAGGCGGGCAAGTTCAGCCGATCGGCGGGGCTCTCCGATACCAAGACCAGGACGGTCGAGCAGACGGAGTAAGGGACACTCGCGGGCGACGGACACGGAGGAGATCGAAAGCCCGCCCGGATCGGACCCCATAACACATCGGATCAGTTCCCGGCCCCCGGCGGGTCTGAAGCGAATCACGGGGCGTGCGGCCCCGCCGAGCCGGTATCACGCGACAGGCGCTTGGATACAAAGGAGTTTTCATGCGTCGCTTCACCGCGTATGGACCCGCGTTTGTCGTCCTCGTGACGACCCTCGTCACGCTCTTCGCGGCCCCCGCGGCCGTGCGGCATATCGGCTACGCCAACAGCGAGACGCAGATCCGCCTGGCGCGCCTGTCGCTGGAGAACGACGACATCCTCGAGCGCATCAACGCCGCCACGCGGAACATCGCCGTCGCGGTGGAGCCGTCGGTCGTGCACATCGCGATCGAGGCCTCCGACATGCGCGGCCGCGGCAGCGGCGTGCGGCTCTCGCAGGGCTCCGGATGGGTCTTCGACACCCAGGGCCACATCGTGACCAACGCCCACGTCGTGCGGGACGCGCCGCGGATCGTCGTGCAGTTCCACGACGGCCGCCAGTTGCCCGCGTCGATCGTCGGCGTGGACCCGTCCACGGACATCGCCGTGCTGCGCGTCAACACCAATGAGGGGCTCTTCGCGGCCGAGCGGGCGACGGGCGTCGAGGTGCGCCAGGGCGACCGCGTGTACGCCTTCGGCTCGCCCTTCGGGTTCAAGTTCTCGATGAGCGAGGGGATCGTCTCCGGTCTCGGGCGCGACCCCCGGGCCGTGATCAACACCCCCGGCGGCGGGTACACCAACTTCATTCAGACCGACGCCGCGGTGAACCCCGGCAACTCCGGCGGCCCGCTGGTGGACATCAGGGGCCGCGTCGTCGGGATGAACGTCGCCATCGCCACCGCCGGCAGCACCCGCGACGGCGAGGGGCAGAACTCCGGCATCAGTTTCGCCATCCCGCTGGAGACGATCGAGCACGTCGTGAGCCAACTGATCACCAACGGCGCGGTCGCCCGCGGGTTCATGGGCATCGAGATGCCCGGCCCCGGCTTTGTCGGCGGTCGCGACGACCCCGACGCGGCGGAACTCGCCAACCGCGAACTGATGGAGCGGGCCGGGTACACCGGGCGCGGCGTGTACGTCACCCGCGTCATCGAGGACGGCCCCGCCGCCCGCGCCGGGATGCGCAGCGGCGACATCATCACGCAGTTCGCCGGTCGCGATGTCGCCACCATCACCGGCCTGCGCTCCGCCATCACTGTCAACCCCCCCGGTCAGCGCACCAGCGTTCGCGTGTGGCGCTCCGGGCGCACGCTGGACCTCTCGGTCGTGCTGGCCGACCTGGCCCGCAACGAGCCGGGGATCCGCAATGCCGACGAGGCCTTCGCGCACTTCGGGCTCCGCTGGGAGCCGCGCGACAAGGGCGTCGCGGTCACGGACGTGGATCCGCAGTCCGACGCCGCCGCGGCGGGCTTCCGCCCCGGGCAGGTCATCATCCGCGTCGGCGACCGCGAGGTGGCCGGCGCCCGCGACTTCCTGGCGAATCTCGCCAGCAGCGGCTTTATCAACGGGCGCGAGTTGCGGGTGACCGTGGTGGACCCCGACGGCAAGCAGCGCGAGGTCCCGCTGCGGTACGTGCCCTGAGTTCGGGCGCCGCGGAGACACACAAATCGATCAAGCCCCCGGCCGTGAGCCGGGGGCTTGTGTTTTTCAGGAACCGACGTAGTGGGGGGGGGGGAGGGCGGCTCAGCCCTGCATGGCGGAGCACGCGCCGGCGTTCTTGCCGCACGGGCAGCACCCGCCGACGGGCAGCGAGCGGTCGCCCGAGGACGAACTCTTGGCGGCGAAGGTCGAGTGGCGGCGCGAGAAGGTGCGCCCCAGGCCCTTGGGGTCTTCCACGGGCTTGTCGGCGTCCGCGATGGGGCGGAGCAGTTCGATCACTTCGCCGTCGGTCTCGCACACATACTCGTACAGGGGCATGGCGTCGTTCCTCGCCGCGGCGGCCCGCCGCGTGGGGGCCGCGGCTCATATGCTCGCGGCGTCCGGGGCGGTGGTCAACCGCCCGACAGGACGGATCGGCGAAGGAGACAGACGTCATGAGGATCGACTTCTCGGGGCGGCACGTCGTGGTCACCGGCGGGACGGGGGCGCTGGGGTCGGCGGTGGTCCGCATGCTGGTGGAAGCGGGGGCGACGTGCAGCGTGCCGAGCCTGAGCCAGGCCGAGGTGGACCGGTCGGGCCTTGCGGCCGATCCGCGGGTGCACATCGCGGTGGGAATGGACCTGACCGACGAGGCGGCCGTGGAGCGATTCTACGGTGAGGCCGCGGAGCGGGCGGGGACCGCGGGCCTGTGGGCGTCGGTGCAGGTCGCGGGCGGGTTCGCGATGGGGCCGATCGAGCAGGTGAGCGGGGAGCAGTTTCTGGACCAGGTGCGGATGAACGCGCTGACGTGCTTCCTCTGCTGCCGCGAGGCCGTGAAGCGGATGGGGACCGGGGGCGGCCGCATCGTGAACGTCGCCGCTCGCCCGGCGCTGGAGCCTCGCCTCGGCGCCGGGATGGTGGCCTACACCGCGAGCAAGGCCGCCGTCGCGGCGATCACACAGGCGCTGGCGGAGGAGGTCGTCGTCCGCGGCATCCTCGTCAACGCCGTCGTGCCGTCGATCATGGACACGCCTGCCAACCGCAAGGCGATGCCCGACGCCTACCACGCGAAGTGGGCGAAGGTCGAGGATGTGGCCGCGACGGTCTGCTTCCTGGCCTCCCCGCAGAACACGGTCACCCGGGGCGGGCTCGTGCCGGTGTACGGCGTGAGTTGATGCTCCGCCGCGTCCGCGTCTTCAGGCGCTGCGCACCTCGTTGGGCAGTTCCGATGTGTCCTCCGGGCTAGGCGGGAAGTGCTCGGCCAGGATCTCGCCGGCCTTGCGCACCCCCTCGGCCAGCGCCTCGGGGCCGCGGCCGTTGCGGAAGCCGATGGCGATCTCCTCGGCCAGCGGTTTCCACGCGTCGTCGGGAATCTTGGCCGCCACGGCGTCGTCGGGGCAGACCCATACGAGGTGCTCGAAGAGCGACACGTAAATGAGGATCGCGGCGCGATCGGCCGTGGAGCCGACCCGCAGGTTCACGAACGTCACCGTACCCGAGCGACGGACCTCCTCCTCCATCTCCGACCGCAAGATCAGCGGCCGCGCCAGCGCGGGGAAGCGCGTCGCCAAGGCCGCGCCGGCGGCGAACCAGAACGCGAACAGCGCGAGCACCGCGACGAGGTTCATCGTCGGTTCGATCCCGCTCGACCAGTCTCGCGTCGAGGGGACGAGGCGCTGGAAGGTGAGCCAGGCCACGGTCACGGCGATCAGCGCCAGGATCACGCCGAAGATGTCCTCGGCGCGGTCATACCGGCCGGAGCGCGGCGCGACCGCGACGACGATCTCCGCGTGCGTGCGGCTTTCGGCGTCGGCGACGGCGGCCTCGATGGCGTCGCGCTGCATCTCGGTGAAGTCGCGGAGCGTATTGGGCATGTGCTGCTCCCGGCATCGGCGTTGAGGGACATCAGGACAGCAGGCAGGCCGCACGCGGCGGAGCGTGCGGCGGCTCAACGCTCGCTCACCACGAACCCGTGGCCCCGCCGCGGCCCGAGAATCCCCCGCCGAACGACCCTCCCGCTCGTCCCCCTCCGAATCCGCTGCCGCCTCCCCCGCCGCCTCCGAAGAAACCGCCGCTCCCCCCGGCGCTGCTGCTGCCGCCACCGAAGAGTCCGCCGCGGCCCATCGTGTGGCCGAGCAGTCCGCCCAGGAGCATGCCGGGCAGGAACCCGCCGCCGGAGCGCCGCCGCCCGCGGTAGGCGTACGGCCCGGGCTCAACGGTCCGGTCGTACCCGCCGCCGAAGCCGCGTCCAAGCCGCGTGATCAGCAGGACTAGCAGGAGGATCGGGATCCCGGCGCAGATCAGCAGGCCGATCAACGATGAGCCCAGTCCGCGGTCCACGCCGGGGAACGGGGAGCGGCGCGCGGGCACAGCGCCGGTCGGCGTCGCCGGCGTCGGCGCGGTGCCTGTCGCGGCGGCGGGGGCGCTCCCACCGCGCGGCCCGGCCCGGACCATCTGCGCCAGCGCCTCCACACCCTCGCGGATGCCGCCGGAGTAATCCCCGGCCCTGAAGCGCGGCACAATGATCCGCTGCATGATGCGGTCCGCCTCCGCGTCGCGCTCGCGCGAGTAGCCGGCGCCCAGTTCGATGCGTGCCTTGCGGTCGTTGATGGAGACCAGCAGCAGCACGCCGAAAGGCGCGTCGCGGTCGCCGACGCCGTATTCGTCGTACAGGTTGTGGGCGTACCGCTCGACCGACCACCCGCGGGCGCCATAGTCGGCGAAGGACGTGAGCGTAACGACAATGATCGGCACGCCGTGCTCCGCCTCGACCGCCGCGGCGACCTGGCGGATGACCTGCTCATCGGCGTCGGTGATGACGTCGGCCGCGTCCGCGATGTATGCGCCCTGAGCCGGCCGCGTCGGATAAGAGACCTGCGCCGCGGCGTTGCCAGCCGGAAGGATCAGCGACAGCAGCGCAATGACAAGGCCGAGCGCAAGGTCCGCCGCGGGCGGGGAGCGAAGCCGCGAGAACCAGGGCGAGATCGAAGCAGCGACGGATGCGTGCGCCATCGGCCTTCCTCCTGATGTTCACTGCGGCTGAGTCTGTCTGCCTGCGTCCCTCCGCGACCTGCTTCCTCTGCGACGAGCGAGTTTCCCTGCGATCGCCGTCTACCCCGCGATCACCCGATCCGTCGGCGCCAGCGTGGCGTTGACCGCCCGCAGGTACTTCTCGTACCCGGCACGCCCCATCAGCCCGAACGTCGCCTGCTTGCCCAGTTCCACCGCCGGCTGGTCGTACGTGTTGATGTTCAGCATCAGCCCCGCGTACGCCGTCACGACCTCCCACAGGTAGATGAACTGCCCGACGTGGTACGCATCAATCTTCGGGAACGTGATGGTGAAGTTCGGCCGCTGGCTCTCGACCAGAGCGAACTCCGTCGCCCGCTTCTCGGCGTTGAGCAGCGCTCCAAGGCTCGACCCCTCGAGATACTTGATCGCCTCGACGCCCAGCCCCGTCGGGATCGGCACATCGTCGGCGCCGAAGTCCTTGACCTCCAGGAAGCAGAAGACCTTGTCGTTCGGTCCCTCGCGGTACAGTTGCACCTGCGAGTGCTGGTCGGTCGTCCCCAGCGCCTTGATGGGCGTGAAGCCGGCGTACACCGTCTCGCCCGAGAGGTCCGTCTTCTTCCCCAGGCTCTCGGCCCACAGTTGCCGGTACCAGTCCGCCATGAGGTACAGGGCGTTGGAATACGGCATCATCACGTGGCTGGTCTTGCCCTTCCGAGTGCCCAGTTCGACCAGCAGCAGCGCGATCATCGCCGCCGGGTTCTCCAGCAGCGACTCGCGCGAGCAGACCGGGTCCATGCTCGCCGCCCCGTCCAGCAGCGCATCGATGTCGATCCCCGCCATCGCGGCCGAGAAGAGTCCCACCGGCGACAGCACGCTGAACCGTCCGCCGACCCCCTCCGGCACCGGCAGCGTCGGGTACCCCTCCTGGTCGCAGATCTGCCGCATCGTCCCCTTGGCCGGGTCCGTGACCGCGACGACGTGGTCGGCCCCCTTGCGTCCCTTCTGCTTCAGCAGGTCGCGGACGATCATGAACTGCGCCGCGGTCTCGGCCGTCTCGCCGCTCTTGGAGATGACGTTGAAGCACGTTCGCTCCAGCGCGGGATCCGTCTCGAGGCAGAACCGGATCACCGAGCCGAAATAGGCCGGATCGACGTTGTCCACCACGAAGATGCGCGGCCGGCCCTTCCCGTCGCCCCGCTTCTCCGTTGGGAGCAGGTTGTACGTCGCCGGGTTGAGCGCCGCCTGCAGCGCAATGTTCCCCAGCGCGCTGCCGCCGATCCCCAGCACGACGAGGTTGTCGAACCGCCCGTGCAGGCGATCGACCAGCCCCTTGACGGCCGAGACGTGCTCCGTCCGCATCGGGTCGTGCGGCAGGTCGCGCCAGCGCTCCCACCCGCCCTTCTCCGGCGCCAGCGACCGCGTCGAGGCGAGCCGGCGCGTCAGCGATGCGATCCCCTGCGCCGGCTCGGCGGCGGGGTCGAGGCGTTCGGGCTCCAGTCCGTGGGGGCCGACGCGGTCGGCGAGGCAGTTGGCGTAGTCGATCGTGAGCATGCGGGTAGGGTACCGGGCGCCGGCCCCAGCGGCACGCCGGCTTGCAGACGGGGATAACACACCCGAATGAGAACCCGCCTCATCTCCGGGGCGGAGGGCCGCCTCCCCGCCATCCGCCGTATGCTGCCGCATGCTTCATCCCTGGCACGACGTTGACCCGGCCATCCCGGGGCTCGGGGGGCGAGGGGGCCTGCCGCGGGAGTTTCGGGCCATCATCGAGATCCCGCGCGGCTCGAGCAACAAGTACGAACTCGACAAGGCTTCCGGTCTGCTCAAACTCGACCGCGTGCTCGCCAGCGCGGTCTACTACCCCGCCAACTACGGCTTCATCCCGCGAACCTTCGCCGAGGACGACGACCCGCTGGACGTGCTGGTCTACTGCACGGAGGAGATCCCCCCGCTGTGCATCTGCACCGCGCGGGCCGTGGGGCTGATGACGATGGTGGACCAGGGCCAGGCCGACCACAAGATCATCGCCGTGGCCCGCGAGGACCCGATCTACTCCGACTACCGCAGCGTCGCCGACTTCCCGGCGCACACGTTCAAACTCCTCCGCCGCTTCTTCGCCGACTACAAGGCCCTGGAGGGCAAGCAGGTCGCCGTGGACGAGGTCTTGCCGGCGGAGGCGGCCGATGCCGTGGTGGAGGATGCGCTGGCGCGGTACGCCGGGATGCGGGCCAAGGACCGCCCGGGAGCCTGACGCCGCCCGTGCCGCACTCTCGCGGGCCCCTGCGCAAACGGCCCGCAGTCGGTACCCTTCCCAGGAAACAGCGGGGGGAGGGGAGCGGTGGGGGGGTGAAGGGTCGGTGCCCCGATGCGGATGGAGATAGAGCAGGTTCTGATCGGTCGGGCGCGGATCGCCCACCGCGTGCGCGACCTCGGCGTGCTCATCGCCAGCGACATGGCCGCGACGACGCCGGCGCCCTTCGTGCTGGTCCCGATCCTCACCGGGTCGTTCGTCTTCGTCGCCGACCTGATCCGGCACATGCCGCTCAAGATGAGCATCCGCCCGATCACGGTCAGCAGTTACCCCGGCCGGGCGACGCAGTCGCAGGGCGTGGAGGTCCGCGGCGAGGTGCCGACCGACCTTGGCGGCAAGCACGTGCTCCTGGTGGACGACATCCTCGACTCCGGCCGCACGCTGGGGCTGATCCAGCGGATGATCGCCGCCCAAGGCCCGGCGAGCCTGCGGACGGCCGTGCTCCTGCGCAAGGAGAAGCCCGCCGGTCGCGCCGAGGAGGTCGCGGTGGACTACGTCGCCTTCAACATCGGGGACCGCTTCGTCGTCGGCTACGGCCTGGACTACGACGGGTACTTCCGCAATCTGCCCGACATCTGCGTGCTGCGCGACCCCGAAGGCGCCGAGCCGTGGGCGGAGGTCGCCACCGGCGGCGCGGCGGGGGGCCGCGTGTGAGCACCGCCGCCGAGCGGTGGGCGCCGCCGGGGGGCCGCGTGATCTGGTCCAGCAAGCCCGATCCGGCGTTCATCCTCCTCCGCCGCGGGGGCGTGCTCATCCTGCTGGTGGCGGCGGGGATCGCCGCGGCGTGGATCGGAGGAACATGGGGTGCGAGGGCGGCGGCTGTGGCGCTGGGCGCGGCGGCGCTGCTGCTGATCTGGTCGGCGCTGGTGTGGGCATGCCAGACCTACGCGCTGACGGACACCCACGCCGTCTGGGCTTCCGGCGTGCTGCGCCGGCTGATCGTCCAGACACCGCTGGAGCGCGTGCAGAACGTCGCGATCTATCGCTCCGTCCCCGAGCGGCTGCTCGGCCTGGGGACCGTCGGCCTCGCGACGGCCGGGACGGACTCCTTCGAACTGGTCTGGGCGATGGTGCCCCGTCCGCACGATCGTGTGCGTGAGGTGAACGAGGCCGTGCGGGCGGCTCGCGAGCGGGCCGCGGGCGCGGCGACGACGCCCCCGCGTGACGACGGCCCCCCGCCGCCGCAGGTTCCCGTGATCGGGCTCGTGGGGGCGATCGGCGCAGGCAAGAGCGAGGTTGCCCGCATTCTCGCGCGGCTGGGCTGCCTCGTGGTGGACTCCGACGAGCAGGCTCGCGCGGTGCTCCAGCGCCCCGAGGTCCGCGACACGCTCGTCGTGTGGTGGGGGGGCGAGATCCTCGACGAGCACGGCGGCGTGGACCGCCGCAAGGTCGCGGCCATCGTCTTCGCCGACGCCCAGCAGCGACGCCGGCTGGAGGAACTGGTGCACCCGCTCATCCGCGAGGCCCGCGCGGCGATCGTGCGCCGCGAGCGGGACCGCGCAGCCCGCGGCGAGCCGCACGCGCGGGCGATCATCGTCGATGCGCCTCTGCTCTACGAAGCCGGCGTCGACCGCGAGTGCGACGCGGTCATCTTCGTGGACGCCCCCCGCACCGTCCGTCTGGCCCGCATCATGACCGCGCGGGGCTGGGACGAGGCCGAACTGGCCCGGCGCGAGGCCGCCCAGATGCCGCCGGAGGAGAAGCGCCGCCGCGCCGACCACGTGATCCCCAACGCCGGGTCGCTCGAGGACCTCGCCGCCGCGACGGGCGCGGTGCTGGAGCGCATCGAGGCTTCCCTCGCGGGGAGGGACGCGGGCCGCCCGGGCGTCCCGCAGGCGGCCTCCGGCGGTGGATAAGCCTCGCGGGTTGTTGCCAAAGGCCCCGATGGGGTATACTTGCAAGTCGAAAGGTCCGCGGGGGAGTGTGTTCCGGAGACCCTTCGACCGGCCCCACGTGCCAAACTGATACGCGGGCGGGCGGCAGATGGCCCCAGCGGCCGCGCCCGGCCGTGCAACGAATCCGCACCGAAGTTGGTTTGTTTTGTGTGCCGCGGAGCGGAGCCTGGGGGCGGGCGCCAGAGGGGGGATCCGCGGCAAACCCGGGGGAGATTTCGTTCCAAGGGGCGGGGGAAGACCTGAGACCCGAAGCATCAGACGCCGGGTCAAGCCCATCAGATATTCAGCCGGGCATGCAGTGGCGGGGCATCGTTCCCGAGCGTGCCGGGCGTGCAGGGATCGCGCACCCACGGTTCATCATCGCAATCACACCTGTACCGACCGTGTCGGCGCTCGACATCCAGGAGCCGGACGTGGCTGACGAGACGAGAACGCAACGAAAGCAGGGGGAGCGCCCGACGCGCGGGAGCCGTTCGTCCGCGACGGGCACGACCGAGCGCACCGAAGCCCGCGAGGAGACCAAGCAGACGCAGGCCCGTTCCGAGCCCGCGGCCAACGGTCAGGCCGGCGGCGGCAGCAACGGGCCGGTCGGCGGGCCGCAGGATGGCGGTGACCGCGGCGATCGCGACGTCGGCGCGGGCGTCGGCCAGATGGGTGGGCAGATGATGGGGATGCGCGGCCATCGCCGCAAGCGCAAGCGCCGCAAGGGCTTCGGCGGCTCCATGGGCGGCGACTTCCGCCCCTCGGCCGACGGCCCTTCGGGCGGCGGCCGCCCCGGCTGGGACTTCGCGCTCCCCAGCGATGAGGAACTCGAACGCGAGGCCGCCGAACTTGAGCGCATCGTCGCCCAGGCCGGCCCCTCGGCCCTCAAGGAGTCCATCTCCATCTCGCAACTCCAGCGGATGGGGATCGAGGAACTGCACGAGGTCGCCAAGAAGGAGGGCCTGGAGGACTACCACCAGGTCCCCAAGCAGGAACTCATCTTCAAGATCCTCAAGACCCGCGCCGCCAAGCAGGGCCTGATGATCGGCGAGGGCACCCTCGAGATCATGCCCGACGGCTTCGGCTTCCTCCGAAGCCCCGAGCAGAGTTACCTCGCCGGCCCGGACGACATCTACGTCTCCCCGACGCAGATCCGCCGCTTCGGCCTCAAGAAGGGGATGGTGGTCCGCGGGGCGATCCGCCCGCCGAAGGAGAGCGAGCGGTATTTCGCGCTGCTCCGCGTGGACAGCGTCAACGGGCGCGACCCCTCGGTCATCCACCAACTGACCAACTTCGAGGACCTGACCCCGCTGCACCCGCAGGAGCGGTTCATCCTCGAGACGACGCCGGACCAGATCGAGATGCGGATCGTGGACCTGGTGGCGCCCCTGGGCAAGGGCCAGCGTGCCCTCATCGTCGCCCCGCCGCGCACCGGCAAGACCGTCCTGCTCCAGAAGATGACGCAGGCGATCAGCAAGAACTACCCCGACGTCCGCATCATCGTCCTGCTCGTCGATGAGCGTCCCGAGGAAGTCACCGACTTCCGCCGCAACACGGCCCCGGAGGTCGAGGTCGTCGCCAGCACGTTCGACGAGCAGTCGTCGCGTCACGTGCAGGTCGCCGAGATGGTGATCGAGAAGGCCAAGCGCGCCGTCGAGTTCGGCGAGGACGTCGTGATCCTGCTGGACTCGATCACCCGCCTGGCCCGCGCGTACAACGCCGAGATGCCCCACTCGGGCAAGATCATGACCGGCGGTCTGGACTCCAACGCCCTCCAGCGCCCCAAGAAGTTCTTCGGCGCCGCCCGCGCCATCGAGAACGGCGGGAGCCTCACGATTATCGGCACCGCGCTGGTGGATACCGGTTCGAAGATGGACGAGGTCATCTTCGAGGAGTTCAAGGGCACCGGCAACAGCGAACTGCACCTGGACCGCCGCCTGGTCGAGAAGCGCATCTGGCCCGCGATCGACGTGGCCGCTTCCGGCACGCGGCGTGAAGAACTGCTCATGGACCGGAAGGAACTGGAACTGGTCTACCGCCTCCGCAAGGTCCTCAGCGACATGAACGTCGTCGAGGCCATGGAACTGCTCAAGAGCCGCCTGAGCAAGGTCAAGACCAACGCCGAGTTCCTGATGACCATGAACATGGGGTAACCTCCCCCGCGTATGACGAGCACTCGGCCGCGGGCGCTCCGCCCGCGCGCCGCCGGAGATACCGCGCGTGGCCGTCTCTCGATGGGTCTGGCGGGGCGTGTTCCTCGTGCTGGCCGCCGTCTGGGCGTGGCTCATGCTCGTCGTCGGCATGCTCCTGCTGGCCGAGTGGTCCGACTGGACGGGCCCCTCGGTCTGGCTGGGGGTTGCCGTCATCGCCGTTGGCCAGTTCATCGCCGCGGTCGCGGCCGATTTGATCTTCCCTCGCGCCAGCCGCAAACTCTCGGCGACCGTCGAGATCGCGGCCTGGGCCGTTTTTGTCGGCGCCATCGCCGCGTGGTTGACCCGATGATCCTGCCGGAGACGCCATGACCCGACGCCGGACCCCGCCGCTGCTCCCCACGCTCCTTGCTGCACTGGTCCCGCTCGGAGCAGCCCCGGCGATGCCCGCGGCTCAGCCGGCGCAAAGCAGCGCCGCCGACGCGCCCGCCGCCGTCTCGCGCGAGCGCCAGGCCGCGGCCGCCGCGGCCGCGAGGCTCGCGTCGCTCGACCTCGCCGCGATCCCCGTCCTGAGCACCGACGACTTCCGCATCGCCGCGCACGTCCTCTCTCTGGCCCACGACCTGGACCCGGCCAACGAAGACATCCTCCGCCGGCTCATGGAGGCGGCGCAATCCGCCGGCGACCGCGCCCGCGTCGCGGAACTCAGCACCGACCTGCTCCGCCTCGATCCCGCCGACACCGTCGCCCAACTCCGCCTGATCTCCGCCCGCATCAACGCGCTCCAGAACGCCGATGAGCGGCTGGCCCGCTACGAGGCCTTCCTCGGCCCACGCGGCGGGTCGATCGACCCGTCCGTCCGCAGCCGCCTGGCCCTCGACGCAGCCTTGCTGCTCCGCGAGCGCGGCGACTTCAACGGTTTCGCCGAGCGCCTGGCGCAGGCCGTCGAACTCGACCCCACGAACAAGGAAGCCGCGTCGCTCGCCACCGCCTTCTTCTCGCAGCGCGTCGATGATCCCGCGGGTCGGCTCGAACTTCTCGCGACGCTCCTGGCCGCCGATCCCCTCGACCCCTCCACGCACCTGGCCATCGCGCGCGAACTGGCGGCGGCCGGCGCGTACAACCCGTCGTTGCGGATGTACACGCTCGCCCAGGCGCTCCGTTCGCGTCTGGGCCAGGCCGCCGATCCGCTGCTGGTCGGCGAAATCCAACTGGCGTACTGGCACGTTGCCGGCCCCGCCAACATCCTCGCGGACATGTACGAGTCGATCGTGGCCCAGCGCCAGGCCGTCGCGGCCCAGGCGCAGCGCGCGATCGCCCAGGGCGTGCCCCCGGACCAGATCCCCTCGCCGGAGCAGGTCCTGCTCCAGACCCCCTCGGCCATGCTCGCCGCCGCCGCGGCCGCCGCGACCGGCGACGCGCAGATGCTCGACTGGGCGTTCAACGAGATGAAACTCGCGGCCTCCGCCTCCGTCTCGCAACTCGAGAACGACCCGGTGGGCGCGCTGCGGATCGCCGCCGAGGTCCTCTGGCTGCGTCTGCTCTGCGGGCGAGAAACCGAGGAGGCCGCGGCCCAGTTGGAGGCCATGCGCCAGGGCGCTCAACTCAACCCCGATGCGCTCGCCCGCCTCGAAGGGTGGCTGCTCATGCGCCAGGGCGACCGCGAGGCCGCCGAGAACCGCCTGCGCCCGCTCGCCGACCGCGACCCGCTCGCGCTGCTCGGGATGGCCGTCAGCGCGGAGGCCGAGGGCGACACCGAGGCCGCCGCGAGTTGGTACGCCCACGTCTACCACGCCGCGCCGGGCACGATCGCGTCGGCGTACGCCCTCACGCGCCACGTCGCCCTGCGCCAGGACCCGCCCCCGCCGTCGGACCTCGCCACGAGCATGGAGGCGATCGCACGCGAGGCGATCCCCGACTGGGTCGAGCGCTTCAACGGCGACCCGCGGCTGTTCATGACGATCGAGGTCACGCCTCGCCCCGCCGTCGTTCCTTCCGGCGGACGGTTGGGCGTCCACATCCGCATCCGCAACATCTCGTCCATCCCGCTGGCCGTCGGCCCCGGCGCGCCGATCGACTCTCGCCTTCTGCTGACGGCCACCGCCGACGTCGGCCTCGACCGCGCCCGCGGCATGCCGATGATGGAAGTCGTCGCGGCCGATCGGCGCCTGCGACTGATGCCCCAGGAGGCGCTCGAACTGACCGTTCACCCGGAACTGGGGAACCTCTGGCTCATCCTCAACATGCTCGGCGACAAGGCCGTGCGGCTGCGCTGGCGCGTCCTCCAGGGCTTCATCTCCAACGCGGAGGGGCTCTTCGTCGAGGGGCCGATGGGTCTGACCGCCGAGAGCGGCGTGCAACTCCGAGAGCCGGTCGCGATGGCCATGGCCACCGCGGAGGAGATCCTCGCGGCGATCCGCTCACCCGACGACGCCCGCCTGGTCCAGGCGGCCGAGGCGATGGGGTGGCGCTGGGGCGCCGAGCCGTCGCTCCGCGCGATGACCGATGACGAGATCACGCAGGTCGCCCTCGCCCTGGCCGAGCGCTACCCGACGGCCGGCCCCGCCGCCCGCATCTTCCTCGCGGCGACGCTGCCGGCCAGCCAGCGCTTCGCGCCGACCGCGCCGGTCGACGAGGCCATGCGATCCGAGCGCGACCCCACCGTGCTCGCGGTGGTCCTCCTTGCGCGAGCCACGCGGCCGGACGACCCGCTCCTGGACTTCGCCGCCGACAGCGCCGACCCCCGGCTCGCCTCTTTCGCCGCCCTTGTACGCGAGCGTCTGAAGGGCGACGGCGCGACCTACTCGCGCATGCTCGCGCAGCCGATCGCCGCGCCGCCGCCATCGGGGCCCAGCAGATGACCCCGCCCGGGCCCGGCCCGGCACAACCGCCTCCCGGCGATGCCAGCGGCGCTGCCGCCGCCGCCGCATCCCGCCGCAAGCGCGGCCTCGCACTCTTCCTGCTCGGTGTCGTGCTCGTCGTCGCGGCGGTCTGGACCGTGATGCGCCAGACCGCCACGCTCCAGACCGCGTGGGAATCCGCCCGCGCTGCACCGTGGTGGATGATCGCGCTGGTCGCGCTGCTGCCGCTGCTCAACTGGCTCCTCTCGTCGCTGGTCTTCTGGGTCCTCACGGGCCGCTACGGCCGCGTCGGCCTCGCCGAAATGGCCGCGCTGATCGGCTCCGCGTGGCTCCTCAACAACCTCCCCATGCGCCCCGGCATGGTCGGGCGCATCGCCTACCACAAACTCGTCAACGGCATCCCCGTGCGAGACTCCATCCGCGTACTCGTCTGCGCGCTGGGCTGCACCGCGACCGCCGCCGGCATCGTGCTCGCCGCCGCGGCGCTCACGCACCTCACCGGCGGCGGTGCGATCGCGCTCACCGGCATCCTCACCGCCGTCACCGTGCCGCTCGCCCTCGCCTCCGCCGCGACTCGTCGCAGCGCCGGCGCTGCGTCCATGCGCTGGCGCCTTCTGACCGCCACCGCCCTCCGCATCGCCGACGTCGCGCTCTGGGCTCTGCGCTACTGGCTCGTCTTCCGACTGATCGGCGTCCCGATCGGCCCCGAAGCCGCCGCGATCGTCGCCGCCGCGAGCCAGGCGGCGATGGTCGTGCCGGTGCAACTGGGCGTGCGCGAATGGATCGTCGGTCTCGCGGCGGCGTGGCTCCCCCCCTCGCTCGCCGGAGCGGCGGGGCCGGGCGTGGGCGTCGCACCGGGCCTTCTGGTCGATTTGGTGAACCGGGCGGCTGAAATTCTCGTAGCGCTTCCTGTGGGGATGCTCTCTGGGGTGTGGCTGGCGGGCCGACGCCGGGCCACCCCGGGCCTTTCGCCGCCCAGCGGCGGGCCGCCCTTTCCGGACAAGTGAAGATGCACCGTTTATGCCGCCGCCCGCACGGGGCAAGCGGCCCGACCGGTTCCCGTCGCCCTACGGCGGCCGGCGCCGGCCCGGCATGAACCGATAGTCACCTCTGGGTGGCCCGCGCCGGGGACGGGGGCTGGCCCGCCACGGCAGGCGGGGTATGGTCAAGGACGGGGACCAATGGTCAACAAGATCGAGCAGGACCACCAGCGCTTCCGCCAGATCGTCCGGGGGAGAATCCGGCGCGATCTCCGCCGCTTCATCGCCAAGGGCGAACTCATCGGCAAGGAAGGCCAGCGCTTCGTCTCCATCCCCATCCACGACATCGACATCCCCACCTTCCGCTACGGCGACAACTCCAGCGGCGTCGGCATGGGCGAGGGCCAGGAGGGGCAGCCCGTCGGCCCCGGCCAGGGCAAGGGCGGCCAGGGCGGCGAGGAGGAAGGCCGCCACATTCTCGAGGTCGATGTCTCCCTCGAGGAACTCGCCGACATCCTCGGCGAGGAACTCCAACTCCCCCGCATCAAGCCCAAGGGCGAGCACCGCATCACGACCATCAAGGACAAGTACTCCGGCATCCGCCCGCAGGGCCCGGCGTCGCTGCGCCACTTCAAGCGCACCTACCGCGAGGCCCTCAAGCGCCAACTCGCCCTGGGCACCTACGACCCCAACGACCCCGTCGTCATCCCCATCAAGCGCGACCTGCGCTTCCGCTCGTGGACCGAGGTCCGCAAGCCGCAGTCCAACGCCGTCATCGTGTACATGATGGACGTTTCGGGCTCCATGGGCGAGGAGCAGAAGGAGATCGTCCGCCTCGAGGCCTTCTGGATCGACACGTGGCTCCGCCGCAACTACGAGGGCATCGAGAGCCGCTACATCGTCCACGACGTCGTCGCCAGCGAGGTGGACCGCAAGACCTTCTTCTCCATCCGCGAGGACGGCGGCACGCGCATCAGTTCCGCGCTGCAGTGCTGCAAGGAACTCCTCGACGCCCACTACGACCACAACGACTGGAACATCTACCTCTTCCACTTCTCCGACGGCGACAACTCCTCCGAGAGCGACAACCGCCTCTGCGTCCAACTCCTCGAGAAATACCTCGTCCCCGTCGCCAACATGTTCGGCTACTGCCAGGTCACCAGCCCCTACGGCAGCGGCAGTTTCATCAACGTCCTCCGCGAGGCGTTCCCCGCGTCGAAGGAGGATCAGAAGGTCGTCACCAGCCGCGTCAACGGCCGCGAGGACATCTACGAGTCTCTCCGGACCTTCTTCAAGGCCGGCAAGTAACCCCTCATCCTGCCCTTTGACGCCCGGCGGCGGAGGCCGCCCCGCGCCGTGTACCATGATGGCGGAGCCATGATCTTCCCGATCATCTACGCCGTCGGCACGTGGTATCTGGCGATGCGTTGGCGCCGCCGGTGGCTCTCCTTCGCCGCGGTGACGATCTCTGCCGGGCTGCTCTGCTGGCTCGGCCTGGCCGTGCGAGCCGGCGACCTGGACTGGGCCACAGCCCCCGGCGGCGTGACCGGACCGCTCCGCCTGCACGTCGTTGAGGCATTCCTCTGGCCTTACACGGCCCTGGTCTTCATCCTCGGCGTGTTCATCAGTTGCCTCCGGCGCACGGCCCCGAGCGAGGCCCACTGCCCCCGGTGCCACTACGACCTTTCGGCTCTCGACCCCGAGGGCCTGATCTGCCCGGAGTGCGGCGCCCCGCAGCCGTTCCGCTGCATGGCCTGCGGCTGCGACTTCAGCGGCAAGAACCCGGTCGGCCTCGTGTGCCCGGATTGCTCGACCATTTGGCGCGGCCCCGGCGCACGGGGCGTGAGCGCAACGACCAACAGCCCGGCGGACGAGCCACTGCGCGAGCCCGCCGACTGGGCCGGCCCTCGTTCCTTCGAAGCGTTCCTCAACCGCGGATAAACCGCCAAGCCACTCCGACCGCCAGCACCAGCGCCGGCAGTCCGAGCACGAGCAGCCACCGCACCACCAGCAGGTTCCCCGGCGCGATCGGCGGCACGAGCGGCACCGCGCGGGCCGTCGCGCTGGGGGCGATCAACTCATCCTGACCCGCCAGCCACGACACGCACGCCTCGACCAGTTCGAGATTCCCCGGCGCCAGCAGCGGCGTGCGCCCATCGACACGATCGCCCGGGGTCGCGGCGATCGCATCGAAGAACCACGCGTGCGAGGCGACGATGACCGTGCGGTGCGGGGCCGCCGCGCCGGGAAGCCGCCGCTCGACCGCGGCCGCGATCGTCCACGGCCCGGTCGTGTCATCGCGGGCCGAGTCGGGCGCCGGCGGGTTGCGCACCAGCGACCGTTGGTTCGCCGGAACCTGCCTGAACTGGAGCCACTCCGATTCGGCCCACACGTTCCGGCCCTCGTTCTGGACGACGATCAGCGGCGTGACCGTCGCCGCGGCCTTGCCCTCCGGCGCCGGGGCGCTTCGGATCGGCAGCGGCCACATGAAGTACGTCGGCAGCCCGGTGATCGTCCCCGCGATCGGGTGCCGCTCGGCCGGTTGGGGGCCGCCGGGGTCCGGCAGCAGGAAGTCCGGGGTCACGATCGTGCTCTGCGGCGAGCGGAACTGCTGCAAGAGCGGCCGCGCGGTGTCCACCACCACGCCCGCCGCCGCGAGGAACTCGACCATCGGGTCCTTCTCCCCGATGGTCGGGAGCGTCGACGGGTTCACGGTCAGCAGCAGCGGCTTGCCGTCGTTCCACAATCGCGCCAGCGTCGCGGCGAGTTTGCTCATCCGCACGGCGCCCTCGGGTGAGCCGGCCCCGGTCGGGACCCCGAGATAGACGACCGGCCGCTTGCCCGAGGGATCCAGGTTCGTCAGCACCGGCGCCTCGGGCTCCAGCGCCGTCGCCCACTCGACCATGTCGATGCCGCGCAGCGCCAGCCGGCTGCGCAACGCCCGGAAGTACGCGAACTCCGGCCCGATCTTCACCGACTCGCCGTGGACGACCACGAGGATCGGCGGATCGGGGTTGTTCAGCGCGGCCAGGGCTGTGCCGAGCAGTTCCTCGGCACGCACGCGTTGGTCCGCCGCGCGGTCTTCGCCCGCGCCGACGGCGGGGAACAGCGCATCGAAGTCGATCGCCGTCAGGCCCCGCGAACGGGCCCTGGAGGCCGCGTCCACGTCGGTCTCCCGCGGCTCGGCCATCACCACCGCCCCGCCGGATCGCTCCAGCGCCCGCGCGGCGCTGAGGATCGGCGGCGTCCGCAGCGTCTCCAGCACCGCCACGGCCCGCGCCGCCTGGTCGCGGATAAGCAGGGCCGCATCGGCGATCGGCCGCAGCGCATCCCGCAGCCTCGCGGGCGTGCGATCCGACGAGGCCGACCCGCTCAGGTCCCGGTGCAGCGCCGCGGCGTCGTCCGCTGTGCGCACAAGCGGGTCGCGCAGGATGCGGGCCGCCTCATCCACCGCCGGGATCGGGGCCCGGCCGACCGTCCGGCCCAGCGCCTCGCGCGCCTGCTCCGCCGTCGTTCGGAGGTCTTCGGCCAGCGTGCGGGCCATCCCGGCCCGCGTCCGCAGGTAGTCATCGAGCAACTGCATCGCCGGGTCGCCGGCCGTTCCCTGTGTCCGGGCGTGCTCCAGCAACTCCGCCAGTTCCCCCATCTCCGCCGCCCGCGACGCCAGCGAGTCCACCACGCCCTGGACCTGCGTCACCACCTTCTCCAGCGGACCCTCGAACTGCCGCACGCAGCGGTCGAGCATGGCGTCGTACTGCGCCAGTCCCCGCTCCGAGCCCGTGTCGATCCGCGTGATCCGCAGGTGCTTCGACGCCTCCGCCAGCGCCGTCAGCACATCCTCGCTCCGCTGCCGGCTCACCGGGTCGAGCATGCGGAAGTTTCCAGCCAGCACGATCTCGTGCGGCCGGTCCAGGCGGTCCAGCAGCGCCCGCGTCCGCTCCGACAGCCGATGCTCCCGCGTCGCCGTCACGTCGATCCGCGCGTGCAGCCGCGACGTCAGCACCCCGACGAAGACGCACGTCGCCGTGATCGCCAGCAGCAGCGCCGCCGCCCTCGCGGCGTAGCGGATCCGCCGCTGCATCGGCGTCGGCGCCGTGGTGGGGGAGGAAGGGGTGGACATCAGCGCCACCTCCGGGATTGCAGCACGACCGCCGTCACGGCGAGGAACAGGAAACTCCCCGCCAGGAAGAACCCGATGTGCGCCGTGTCGATGATCCCCCGGGCGAAGTCCGCCATCCGCAGGTTCGGGCTCAGGGCGAAGACGATGTCCGCGACGCGCTCGGGCAGCACCGTCGCCGTCCGCGTGATCACCTCCAGCAGCATGAATCCCACCAGCGTCGCCAGGAACGCCAGCGTCTGGCTGCTCGTCAGCGCCGACGCCAGCAGTCCGACCGCCAGGTACAGCATCCCCAGCAGCAGGATCCCCAGATACCCCGCCGCGATCGGCCCCGGGTCGATCTCCGTCAGCATCCCGAGCACCACCGCGTACACGAGGCTCGGCACCAGCATGCTGGCCAGGAACATCACCGACCCTGCGTACTTGCCCGCGACGACCGCCGCCTCGGTCACCGGCGCGGTCAGCAGCGGCTCGATCGTCCCCGTGCGGAGGTCCTCGCTGAACAGGCGCATCGAGATCGCCGGTGCGACGACCATCAGCAGCCCCCACCAGATGTTGAAGAACGGCCGCAGCGTCGCGGCCTCACCCGGCCGCAGCACGCCCCACGCGAACACCGACCCCGCCAGCAGCAGGAACAGCGCGATCACCACCCACCCCAGCGGCGTCCGGAAGAACGACGCATACTCGCGCTTCGCGATGGCCCACACCCGGCTCATGCCGCCCCTCCTTCCCCGCGCGGCCCGGGCGCCCGCGCCCCCGCCCCCGGACCCGTCACCCGAAGGAAGAACTGCTCCAGCGTCGGTCGCTCCCGCCGCAACTCCCGCACCATCAAACCCCCGTCCCCGCCCCCGGCGCGGTGCAGCGCCGTGGCGATCGCCTCGCGCAGGTCCGGCGCCGTCGCGTGCGGCGTGACCACGCACCGCGTCCACGCCGGCTCCCCGGCGACAGGTGTCGTTTCCACGCCCGCCACCCCGCTCACCGCCCGCAGCACCGCCGCCAGCCGCTCACCCCCGCCCTCGCCCGCACGCACCTCGGCGACGTACGGCGCATCGGCCGCCAGCGACTCCAGCAGCGCCTCCGGCGTTCCATCCGCCCGCACCGTCCCCCCCGCGATGATGATCACCCGGTCGCACGTCGCCTCGACCTCCGACAGGATGTGCGAACTCAGCAGCACCGTCTTGTCGTGGGCCAGTTCCCGGATCAACCGCCGCACCTCGAGGATCTGCGTCGGGTCCAGCCCCGACACCGGCTCGTCGAGGATCAGCACCGCCGGGTCGTGCAGCATCGCCGCGGCGAGCCCGACGCGCTGGCGGTACCCCTTGCTCAGTTGCCCGGTCCGCCGCCGCAGGACGTCCCCGAGCGTGCACCGCTCGACGACCCGCGCGATCGCCCGTTTCCGTTCCCCCCGCGACAGGCCGTACAGCCGCGCCCGGTAGTCGAGGTACCCCTCCACGGCCATCTCGGTGTACAGCGGCACCGCGTCCGGCAGGTACCCGATGCACGACCGGGCCTCCAGCGACGCCGCGACCGTGTCATGCCCGCAGACGCTCACCGACCCCGAAGTGGGGGGAAAAAACCCCGTGGTGATCCGGATCGTGGTCGTCTTCCCCGCCCCATTGGGCCCCAGGAGGCCCACGATCTGCCCCTTGGGCACCTCGAAGGAGACCTCATGAAGGGCCCGGACCGGCCCGTACCACTTGGAGACGTGGGCGGCTTGGATCATCGCAGGGCAGGAATTATCGGCCGGAACAGTGCCGCGGTTCCATCCGTTCTCTAGAGGTAGGGGCAAGCATGTGAACGCAACACTCTGGAAAGGGGCGTTGAAGGGAAAAGGGGCGGCCGGACCGATGGATGGTGTGCGGCCGGGTCCGCTAGACTTGGTAGGTTGAGGGGAGTCCCATCGCAGGTCAGATGCCCACAAATCGTCCAAGGGTTGTGTTGCTCGGAGCGTCGCAGGCCCACGCGGAGGATGTCGCGCGGGCTCTGGGTGACCGTTTCGAGATCGTTCTGGGCGACCACCCGCCGCTCCCCGCCGAAGCCGGCCTGAAGGGCATCGGCCCCCAGCAGGCCGCCGCGATCCTCGAGGCCATCGGCGAGGGGGTCTGTCTCGCCTCGGCCGACGGGGAGATCATCTGGGCCAACGAGCGCTTCCGCGGCTACGACGACCAGACCCGCGCCCGCATCGCCGCCGTCTGCCGTCGAGGCGCTCAGCGCTTCGAGGAGCAGCGAGCCAGCGGCGGCGAGGACGGCTGGCCCGAGGGGAGCAAGTTCGAGGTCGCGACCCCCGACGGCACGCGCTTCTTCGAGGTTCTCGTCTCCCCCGTCGGGCCGGACATCGTTCCGATGGGTCCCAGCCCCGGTGACGCGCCCGAGGAGGCGTCGTTCGCCGCGGCCAGCGGCCCGGGGGGCGGCGACGGGCCCGGCCGGACCACCGCCGTGGTCGCCGCCGTCGTGTGGGACGTCACGACTTCCCACCGCGCCCGCCTGAAGATGGAGGCCATCGACCGCGCCGGTCGCGAACTGGTCCGCCTCGACGCCGAGAGCATCCGCAAGATGCACGTCGGCGAGCGCCTCAAACTCCTCGAAGAGAAGATCGTCAAGTTCGCGCACGACCTGATGAACTTCGACCACTTCACGATCCGCCTGCTCGACGAGCGGACCGGGAAGTTGGAACTGGTCATGGCCTCTGGCCTCCCGCCCGAGGCGCTGGAGGTCGAACTGTTCGCGGAGCAGGAGGGCAGCGGCATCACCGGCTACGTCGCCGCGACCGGGCGGAGTTACCTTTGCCCCGACGTCACGCGCGACCGCCGCTACATCCGCGGCCTCACCAACGCCCGCTCGAGCCTCACCGTGCCGCTCCTGCTGCACGACAAGGTCATCGGCGTCTTCAACGCCGAGAGCGAGGTCCCCGCGGCCTTCACCGAGGAGGACCGGCAGTTCGCCGAGATGTTCGCCAACCACGTGGCGCTGGCGCTGCACATCCTCGACCTCCTCGTCGTCGAGCGCTGCGCGACCGGCGAGACCGTCACCGGCACCGTGCAGGGCGAACTCTCCGAACCGCTCCAGGACATCGTGAAGGAGGCCGACTGGCTCAAGCAGGCCAACGGCCACAACGCCGAGATCAAGCGTCACGTCGACCGCATCCTCGCCGACGTCGAGGCGATCAAGCGCCGCCTCAGCGACGCCGCCAGCGGCCCGCAGCACATCCTCGGCGTCGAGAAGGCGCTGGTGGACCTGGCGATCGACCCGATGCTCGTCGGCAAGCAGGTCCTCGTCGCCGACGACGAGCCCAAGATCCGCCAGGTCATCCGCGACGTGCTCGGCGGCCGCGGCTGCCGCGTCACCGTCTGCGAGAACGGCCAGGCCGCCATCGACGCCCTCGAGCGGGCCGGCGTCACCGGCATGCACTTCGACCTGGTCATCAGCGACATCAAGATGCCCGACCGCAACGGCTACGAGGTCTTCTCCGCCGCGCGCCGGGTCGATGCCGACGTGCCGGTGATCCTGATGACCGGGTTCGGCTACGACCCGCACCACTCGATCGTCCGCGCGAGCCAGGAGGGCCTCCAGTGCGTCCTCTTCAAGCCGTTCCAGGTCGAGCGGCTGATGGAAGAGGTCCGCAAGGCCGTCGGCGCCCGCGCCAGCGCGGGTCGGTAACGCACTCCCCAGTATCCGAACCAGGTACGAGCCGCGAACGAAGTGAGCGGACTCTTTTCTCTTTGCTTCCTCCCCGCCTCATCGCGCAAGCCGGCGCCAAAGAACGAAACCGCTCACTGCGTTCGCGGCTCGTACACGGCCCGTTTCACGCCTTCCGCGTCGCGACCAGCACCCGCGGCTTGCCCTCGTGATCCGTTACGATCCTCGGCGACTCCAGCAGCGGCTGCGCGTGCGCCAGGTTCAGCGCCTGGTCAGCCGAGGCGCTGGCCAGTTCGATCGCGATCAGCCCGCCCGGCCGCAGGTACTCGCCCCCCTCGATGATCAGCCGCCGCACCAGGTCCATCCCCCCCGGCCCGCCGCGCAGCGCCAGGTGCGGCTCGAAGTCCTTCACGTTCGGCGGCACCGCGTCCCACTCCTCGTCCGGCACGTACGGCGGGTTGGCCATGATGTAGTGCAGCCCGCCGCCGCGCGCGGGGTGGTCGTCGAGCGGGGCCAGCAGGTCGCCGCGGAGAAAGTCGATGCGGTCGGCGACCTTGTGGCGCTCGGCGTTCTTGCGGGCGACCTCCAGCGCCTCCTCGGAGATGTCGCACGCCAGCGCCCGCGCACCGGGCATGAACCGCAGCAGGCTGATCGCCAGGCACCCCGAGCCGGTGCACACGTCCGCGAACGCGACGCCCTCGCATTTGAGCGTCGTTCCCGCGCCCGGCCCGCCGCCGAATCCCGGCGTCGCCCGCGCGTGCAGCAGGACCTGCTCGATGAGCGTCTCGCTGGACGGGCGCGGGATGAGCACCCGCCGGTCCACGTGGAACGGCAGCCCGTGGAACCACGCCTCGCCGACGAGGTACTGCACCGGCTCGTGCTTGAGCGCCCGGGCGACCAGGTCCCGCAGCGTGTCCCGCTCCAGCGGCGTCGCCGGGCGGTCGGCGTCCATGTACAGCCGCAGCCGGTCGCACCCGATCACGTGGGCCAGCAGCAACTCCGCGCACAGCCGCGGCGAGTCGATCCCCTTCTTCACGAAGGCGTCGGACATCCACGCCAGCAGTTTGCGGGTGGTCCATTCGCCGGTCTGCGTGCGGATCGCGTCGCTCATGGCTGCGCCGATGGTAGCCGCCCCTGCCTTGCGTCGGCCTCGGCCCATCCGGGCGACCTGTGGGCCTCGAACGCGGCGGCCGCGGGCGCCGGATCGCCGCCGGCGCAGCGGCCATCGGCCAGCAGGTCGATGACGGCGTCGCGGATTGCCGCGCTCGCGAGTGAGATGTCGCGCGGCTCACCCATCGAACCAGTTCTCCGAGATCGACGAGTCCACCTTCAGGGGCACCGTGAGCGTCATCGCCTTCTCCATCCGCTCCACGATCAGGGCCCGGACGTCTTCGGCGATCTCCTTCGGTGCCTCGAAGACCAGTTCGTCGTGGATCTGCAGGAGCATCTTCACGCCGGGGTACGCCGGAGGCCGGCCGCCGCGCCAGTGCGGGGCGTTCTCGCTCAGGCGGGCGTGCAGGTCGATCATCGCGAGTTTGATCAGGTCCGCGGCGGAGCCCTGCACGACGGAGTTGATCGCGATCCGCTCCGCGAAGCCGCGGCGGGCGGGGTTGCTCGAGTCCAGGTCCGTGATCGGGCGGCGGCGCTTGAGCATCGTCTCGACGTACCCGTAGCGGCGGGCGAAGTCGATGCACTCCTCGAGGAACGTCGCGATGCCGCTGAAGCGCTTCTTGTAGTTGGTGATGATCTCCTGCGCGGCTTTGGTCTCGATCCCCAGCCGCCACGCCAGGCCGTAGGGCGTCACGCCATAGACGATGCCGAAGTTGACCATCTTCGCCGCGGCCCGTTGGTCCTTGGTGACCTGGTCGATGGGGACGCCGTAGACCTCGGCGGCGACCGCGGCGTGGACATCGTCGCCGCGGAGGAACGCCTCGGTGAGCGCAGGGTCCTTCGAGAGGTGCGCCAGCAGCCGCAACTCGATCTGCGAGTAGTCCGCCGAGATGAGGACGTGGCCGGGGGCCGCGACGAACGCCTTGCGGATCTCGCGGCCGATCTCGGTGCGGATCGGGATGTTCTGGAGGTTGGGGTCGGATGAACTCAGCCGCCCCGTCGCGGCGACGGTCTGGTTGAACGATGCGTGGATGCGCCCGGTCCGCTTGTTGATCGCCTCCTTGAGCGCGACGAGGTACGTCGAGACGAGTTTCGTGAGTTGGCGGTAGTCGAGGATCAGTTGCGGGATCGGGGTCGTCACCGCCGGGTCGCCGGCGAGTTGCTCGAGGACCTCGGTGTCGGTGGAGGGGCCGGTCTTCAGCCGCTTGATGACCCGCAGGCCGAGGCCGGGCTCGGCCGCGTCCTTCTTGTTGAAGAGGATCGAGGCGAGTTGCTTGGGCGAGTCGGGGTTGAACGAGCGGCCGAGGGCCTCGAACGCCGCGTCCTGGATCTTGGCGCGCAGTTCCTCGATCCGGCCCGTCAGCCGCGCGGCCTGGCGGTCGAGTTCGGCGGGGTCCACCGTGATCCCGTTCCACTCCAGTTCCGCGAGCACCTCGATCAGCGGCAGTTCGACGTCGCGGAACAGCGGCAGCAACTGCATCGCCCGCAGTTGCGGGAGCATCACGTCGTGCAGGCGCAGGGCGACGTCCGCGTCTTCCGCGGCGTACTGCGTCGCCTGGTCCAGCGGCACCTGGTCGAAACGCTTCTGGTTCTGCCCTGAGCCGATGAGTTCCTTGATCGAGATGTTCGTGTGGTTCAGCAGCGCCAGCGCGAGCGTGTCGAGGGAGTGGCTGGAGCGCGAGGAGTCGATGAGGTAGGAGGCGACCATCGAGTCGAAGCCGGTGGGGGAGGCGCCGGGCACTGAAGACTGGGCATCGGGGGAGTCAGAAGGGGGAGGAGGTTGGGAGATGCCCCGGAGATGCACGCCGGCGCGGCGGAGGACGAGAAGGTCGTACTTGAGGTTGTGGCCGGTCTTGGGTTTGGACTGGTCCTCGAGGATCGGCTTGAGCGCCGTGAGCACCGTCGTCTCGTCGAGGTGTTTCTCGGGCGTCGGCGAGCGCACCGGGATGTAGACGGCCTCGCCTGGGCTGGTCGCTATGGAGATGCCGCACAGTTCCGCGTCCATCGCCCCCAGGCTCGTCGTCTCGGTGTCGATCGCGATGAGGGGGGCCTTGCGCAGGTCGCGGACCAGGGCCTCGAGGTTCTGGCGGGTGGTGACCGTGTGGTAGTTTGCATTGAAGGCGCGGCGGGGACCGCTCGGAACGCCGTCGCCGTCGTCGCCGCCGAGGTGATCGAAGAGCCCGCCGGTGAAGCCTTGGGCCGCGGCCGGCTTGGCAGGGGCGGCGGCAGGACGCGATGGGCCGGCCGCGTTGGCTGCCGCGGCGACCGTCGCCGTCTCGCCGATCAGCGCACGCACCTCGTCCTGGTAGCGGTTGAACCCGAGTTCCCGGAGGATCGGGAGCAGGGCCTCCAGGTCGATCCGGTCGGTCGCGGCGGCCTCGAGGTCGAACTCCACCGGGACATCGCGCCGGAGCGTCACGAGTTGCTTGGAGAGCCCCAGACGCGGGATCGCCTCGCGGAGTTTCTCGCCGCGCTTGCCCTTGATCTCGTCGGCGTGGGCGATGAGGTTCTCCAGCGTGCCGTACTGGCAGATGAGCATCGCGGCGGTCTTGTCGCCGACGCCCTCGACGCCGGGGACGTTGTCCACCGCGTCGCCCTGGAGGGCGAGGGCATCGACGACCTGCGACGGCTCCAGGCCGGTCTCGGCCTTGAGCGACTGGGCGTCGATGAGCGTGTCGGTGTGGACGTCGAACATCTCGACGCCGGCGCCGGTCGCGGGGTCCACCGGCTCAAGGAGTTGCTTGAGGTCCTTGTCTTTGGTGACCAGGCGGATGCGCAGGTCGGGGCGCTCGGCGCGCAGGCGCGTGACGAGCGTCGCCATCGTGTCGTCCGCCTCGAAGCCTGGGACGCCGACGACCGGGATGCCGAGCGCACCGAGCGTGGCGAGGCAGCGGTCCACCTGCACGCCGAAGCCGTCCGGCGCGGGGGGGCGGTGGGCCTTGTACTCCGGGTA
>Ga0180217_1000688_pt1 | contig 47574 bp, 43 predicted proteins | sample eDN3rd37CBELigOP_FD_128521 | JGI IMG/M metagenome (GOLD analysis project Ga0180217, IMG submission 128521) | Enriched Organic Plus compost microbial communities from Emeryville, California, USA - eDNA 3rd pass 37_C BE-Lig OP (version 2) (version 2) ...
ACCTTCAAGAACGGCGTCCTCGTCGAACGAGACGACGAACAAGCTGCCGATCAGGCCGCCGAATCAGGAGGTGAACAGCAAGTCGCGTGACACACCCATCCACAGGTCTTGACTATTGCTCTGCGACAGAGGCTCAGCGACGACGATGGCGGAGACGAATCCGCCGAACCCTGAGCCTGGCGATGATCAGTGGTCGGATTCCCACAGCCGCAAACACTCCGGGCACTTTTCGCTGGTATCCGGCTTCATGGCTTCGGTCCAGACCTTTTGAGAGTTCTGGTTCGTCCAGGTCGTTGATCGTGCCGGAAGCCGGGGGTCGCGCAGATCGAACAGTTTCGCAAATCACGAGATGCTGAAATCCCGGGAGAAACGAGGTGGGCAAAGCGTCCAAGTCCCCCCCTCGGACACAGCAGATGGCGGCCGGGAACGGCCGCCATTTCCGCTTTTCCGGCCCGACGGCGTACCGAGAAAACCAGTCAGGCTTGACTGGATAGTTGTCAACACCGTACTCTCACCCATCGTGAGCACCGGTCCGGCACGCGCCCAGCAAGAGCGCAGTCGCGAGGTCCGCAAGGTGATCTTGGACGCGGCGGTCGACGTGCTCGTCACCGAGGGATACGCCCAGGCGACGACCCTGCGGATCCAGAAGGTCGCCGGCGTGTCGCGCGGTCGTCTGCTGCATCACTTCCCGTCACGCGACGACCTGCTCGTCGCCGCCGCCCACCACCTGGCGACCGAACGGATCGCCGAGGAGCGCCGGAACGTCGATTGGCCGAGCGATCCCGGCGCACGCATCGACGCCGCGATCGACGTCCTCGGGTTGAGCTACACCCAGCCGTACTTCTGGGCGGCAACCGAGCTGTGGGTGGCCTCCCGGGTCCACGACGACCTGCGCACCGCGCTGTTCCCCTCTGAGCAGCAGCTGGGTGCGATCGTGCGCGAGCACACCGCCGCCTACTTCGGACCGGATCTGGCCGCACACCCGCTGTTCCCCACGATCCGCGACATGCTCCACACCAGCCTGCGCGGGGCCGCGCTCACCACTGCCTTCGACCGCCGTCCCCAGACCCTGACCAATCACGTCGAGAAGCTCAAGCGGCTGGTCCGCGAGCTGCTCCTCACCGACCCGCCCATCCAAGGCACCACACAGGAAGCGTGACCACATGGACATCCAGAACACCGTCGCCGTCGTGACCGGAGGAGCCTCCGGGCTCGGACTGGCCACGACCGAGGCACTCGTCGCAGCGGGTGGCAAGGTCGTCATCATCGACCTGCCCGGATCGCCCGGTGGTGATGTCGCGGCGCGGCTGGGAGACGCTGTCCGGTTCGCCCCGGCCGATGTCCGCGACGAAGCGGCTGTCATCGCCGCCTTCGACGCCGCCGCCGAGCTCGGAGACGTGCGTGTCGTCGTCAACTGCGCCGGCACCGGCGACGCCATCAAGACCGTCGGCCGCGACAACGAGCCGTACCCGCTGGACAAGTTCCAGCGCATCATCGAGATCAACCTGATCGGCACGTTCAACGTGCTGCGGATCGGTGCGTCCCGCATGGCCGCCCAGGACCTCGTGGGAGAGGAGCGTGGCGTCATCATCAACACCGCGTCCGTCGCGGCATTCGACGGACAGATCGGCCAGGCCGCCTACTCGGCGTCCAAGGGCGGAGTCGTCGGCATGACGCTGCCCGTCGCCCGTGACCTGGCCAAGATCGGCATCCGCGTCATGACGATCGCCCCGGGCCTGTTCGACACGCCGTTGCTGGCGAGCCTGCCGGAGGAGGCCAAGAAGTCCCTCGGCCAGCAGGTGCCGCATCCCAGTCGGCTGGGCCACACCGCCGAGTACGCAGCGCTGGTCCGGCACATCATCGAGAACCCGATGCTCAACGGCGAGACCATCCGCCTCGACGGCGCCATCCGCATGGCTCCCCGCTGACCCCTGGAACGGAGAGATCGACATGAGTGGTCTGAGGACCAAGTTCACCGAGGCGTTCGGTATCGAGGCGCCCATCGTGCAAGGCGGGATGCAGTGGGTCGGTGTCGCCGAGCTGGCCTCCGCCGTGTCCAACGCCGGCGGCCTGGGCATCCTGACGGCCCTGACGCAACCGACCCCTGAGGCGTTGAGCAAGGAGATCGCCCGCTGCCGCGAGATGACGGACAAGCCGTTCGGCGTCAACCTGACGATCCTGCCCACCATCACCCCGCCGCCGTACGAGGAGTACATGCAGGCGGCGGTCGAGGGCGGCGTCAAGATCATCGAGACCGCCGGTTCGAACCCCGAACCGTTCCTGCCGACGCTGCAAGCGGCCGGCGTCAAGGTGCTGCACAAGTGCACCAGCGTCCGACACGCCGTCAAGGCGCAGAAGGTCGGCGTCGACGGCATCAGCATCGACGGCTTCGAGTGCGCCGGCCACCCGGGAGAGGACGACATCCCGGGCCTGGTGCTGATCCCGGCAGCAGCCCGCGAGATCACCATCCCGATGATCGCCTCCGGCGGATTCGCCGACGCCCGCGGTCTAGTCGCTGCGCTGGCACTCGGAGCGGACGGCATCAACATGGGCACCCGATTCATGTGCACGGTCGAGTCGCCGATCCACCACAAGATCAAGGAGACGATCGTCCAGAACACCGAGCTGGACACCGACTTGATCTTCCGGCAGCTGCGCAACACCGCCCGAGTCGCCAAGAACGCCGTCAGCCGGGAGGTCATCGAGATCCTCGACGACGGTGGGCAGTTCGAGCAGGTTCGCGATCTGGTGTCGGGCGCTCGTGGCAAGACCGTCTACGAGCTCGGTGACCCCGATGCGGGCATCTGGAGCGCCGGCACGGTGCAGGGTCTGATCCACGACATCCCGCCCGCGGGCCAGATCGTCACCCGCATCGTGGAGGAGGCCCGCGAGATCATCACCGGTCGCCTGGCCGGCGCGCTGGTCTGATCGGTCAGACGGGGAGCAGACGCGACACGAATCGCGTCAGCTGGTCGACGTTGCTGCACTCGTGCATCTGGACCACCTCGGCGTACTCGGTGGCCACCGAGTCGCCGAGGCCCCAACGCATCGAGTGCTCGGGGTTGAGCCAAAACGTCCGGCGCGAGCGTTGAGCTATCTCGTGCAGGGCCGCGAAGTTCGGGTCCTGGTTGTTGTTGCGCCCGTCACCGAGAATCAGCACGCACGTCCGTGGCCCGACCGCGTCGAGGTACAGCTCGGCGAAGTCGGCGAAGGCCTCGCCGTAGTCACTGCTGGTGTGCCACTTCGTGATGGTGGCCTCGCGAGCGATCCGGCCGGCCAGATCGGTCTCCTCGAGGTCGACCATGTCGGTGACCTCTTCCATCGCGTTGACGAAGGCGAAGACACGCACCTTGCTGAACTGGCCCCGCAACGCCTGCACCAGGTGCATCGTGAACCCGGAAAATCCGGCGACCGACCCCGAGACGTCGCACAGCAGCACCAGCTCGGGTCGCGCGGGGTGCGGTTTGGCGTAGACGGGCTTGATCGGGACACCACCGGTGCCCATCGACCGACGCAGGGTCCGCCGGATGTCGATGCGGTCGCGCCGATTCTTCCGGCGGCGGGCGGCCAGCCGGGTCGCGAGCCGTCGCGCCAGAGGCTGAACGCTGCGCCGCAGCTCCTCGAGCTGCTGGCGGTTGGCGCTGAGGAAGTCGATCTGGTTGTTGCCCGGACGGACGGCATGTCGGGTCACCACGTCTCGGCCACGTACCTCGGCGGTGCGACGTCGCGCCTCGGCCTGCACCATCTGCCGGAATCGCTCGATCGACTGGCGCAGCTCGTCTCGAGCGAGCCGATCGGTGAACTGGTTACCCGCGCCGGCGCCCTGACCGTGCCCTTGCCCTTGGCTGGTCGCGCCGCCCTGCCCCTGCTGTTCCAGGACCTGGGCGATCAGCGTCTGCGGCCGCAGCCGTTCCAGCGTCTGGTAGGCCGACCAGCCGGCCGTGTTGGTGCCGGGCACACCGACCTCGCCCAACAGGTCGACCGCCATCTCGGCGATCTGCTCCAAGGTGCGCAGGTCCCCGTCGGCCAGCGCCATCGCCAACAGGTCGCGTAGATCGTCCAGGCCGACGTCCGCGGCGTCGAGCACGGCCTCGGAGACGCCCACACCGGCCGGGAAGAACAGGTCGAACGTCATGTCGAAGACGTCACGCTGTCCGCCGCGACGCACGAGCGCTGCAGCCAGCCCCTCGCGGAGCAGATCGCGGTCCTGCAAGCCCAGCACGTCGATGACCGCCGCCGCGTCGACCGTCTCACTCGTGCCGGCCGGGAGGCCCTTGGTCCGCAACGCGCCGACGAACGCCACGAGCCTGGCGGTCAGGTCCTCATCTGTCGGTTCGGTCGGTTGCGCCGACATGTCAGGATCCCAGGACCGTGTTCAAGTCCAGCTTCGCGGTCGCCTTCTCCGCGTCGTCGCGGTGCTTCAAGATGACGCCCAGCGTTTCCTGCACGACCTCGTCGTCGAGGATGTCGGCGCCCAGTGCCAACAACGTGCGCGCCCAGTCGATCGTCTCGGCCACCGACGGTGCCTTGCGCAACGGCATGGCCCGCAGCGCGTTCACCACCCGCACCACCGAGTCGGCCAGCGTCTTGTCCAGGTTCGACACCTTCAGGCGCACGATGTCGGCCTCCAGGTCCGGATCGGGGAAGTCGACGTGCAGGAACAAGCAGCGGCGGCGCAACGCCTCGGACAGCTCACGTGTCGCGTTCGAGGTGAGCACCACGAACGGCCGCTGGGTGGCCTTGACCGTGCCCAGCTCGGGGACCGTGATCTGGAAGTCGCCCAGGACCTCGAGCAGCAACCCCTCGATCTCGACGTCGGCCTTGTCGACCTCGTCGATCAACAGGACGGTCGGCCCCTCTCGTCGGATGGCCTGCAGCAGCGGACGAGGAAGCAGGAACTCCTCGCTGAAGATGTCGGTGCGCGCCTCGTCCCACGTCTCGTCGCGGCCCGCCGTGATGCGCAGCAGCTGCTTGGCGTGGTTCCACTCGTACAGCGCACGCGCCTCGTCGACGCCTTCGTAGCACTGCAGGCGGATCAGCGCGGCCTCCGTCGCGTCGGCGACCGCCTGCGACAACGCCGTCTTGCCCACGCCTGCCGGTCCTTCGACGAGCAGCGGCTTGCCCAGCGTGGCCGCCAGGAAGACCGTGGTCGCGACGGAGTCGGACGCCAGGTAGCCGGCCCGCGCCAGCTGCTGCTTGACGTCGGCAGGGGATGGGAACAGCACGCTCATGTTCCGATCATGCCGTGTGTCGTGCCATCACGCCGCGTAGGGTCGCCCACATGACGTCCTACGTGCCTGAAGCGGAGACCGTCGGGATCTGCCGCGATCTGATCCGGATCGACACCACCAACTTCGGCGACTCGTCCGGACCCGGAGAGCGCGTCGCGGCCGAGCACGTGGCGGCGCTGCTCGACGAGGTCGGCATCGACTCGACGATCTATGAGTCCGAGGCCGGCCGGGCGACCCTGGTGGCTCAGTGGGGCGACCGGAGCTCCAGCCGGCCCGGGCTGGTGCTGCACGGACACCTGGACGTCGTTCCCGCGCAAGCCGCCGACTGGAGCGTCGACCCGTTCGCGGGGGAGATCCGCGACGGCTACCTGTGGGGACGTGGAGCGGTCGACATGAAGGACTTCGACGCGATGCTGTTGTCGGTGGTCCGCGCCCGACAACGCGCGGGACGCCTGCCGAACCGGCCCGTCACCTTGGTTTTCACCGCCGACGAGGAGGCCGGTGGACGCCTGGGAGCACACTGGTTGGTCGAGCACCATCCTGAGGAGCTCGACGGGTGCACCGAGGCGATCGGCGAAGTCGGTGGATTCTCCACCGAGGTCGGCGGCCGACGGCTGTACCTGATCGAGTCGGGGGAGAAAGGCATCGCCTGGATCAAGCTGGTCGCCCGCGGGACCGCGGGTCACGGGTCGATGCGCAACTCCGACAACGCGGTCGTCCACCTGTCGCGGGCCGTCACGGCGCTGGCCGAGCACGACTGGCCGGTCGCGCCGGGGCCGTCGATGCAGATCCTGCTCGACAAGGTCCGCGAGCTGACCGGGGCGACGGGCGAGCCCCGTGAGCTGATCGAGCACTTCGGCTCGGCAGCGCGCATGATCGACGCCGGACTGCGCAACTCGACCAACCCGACGATGCTCGAGGCCGGGTACAAGCACAACGTGATCCCTGGCGATGCCGTCGCCTACGTCGACGGGCGCTACCTTCCGGGCGACGGCGACGACTTTCTGCCGCAGGTCCAGCAGATCGTCGGCGACCGGGTCACGGTCGAGCCTCACATCGTCGATCGGGCCCTGGAGTACCCGTTCACCGGCGATCTGGTCGACGCCATGACCGTGGCGCTGCACGCCGAGGACCCCGATGCGCACATCGCACCGTTCCTGATGTCGGGCGGCACTGACGCCAAGGCCTGGGACAAGCTGGGCATCACGTCGTTCGGCTTCACACCCTTGCGACTGCCCGGCGATCTGGACTTCACGTCGTTGTTCCACGGCGTGGACGAACGCGTTCCGCTCGACGCGTTGGAGTTCGGATCCCGCGTCCTGGACCGCTTCCTCGACCTGGCCTGAGCTACCAGGTGGGGTTCATCCGCATGATCTTGCGGCGCAGCACCACGGTGCGTCGCCCGGTCCGGTCCTTGCGGAGCCGGTCGAGCTCCCAGCCGTGATACTCCGCCGCCTGGGTAAGCAACCGACACACGGCGTTGCGCGACTGGTAGCGATCGATCGTCAGATTCCAGAACTCGTACTCGACCACAGCAATCTGCTCTCTGTCAGCCCGGGACCGGCCCGGGGTCGGAGACGTCGTCCAGGGCTTGGACGATCTCGTGGGGAAGCTCGACCTCGTCGGCCTCGAGGTTCTCGGCCAGCTGCGCAGCGGTGCGCGCTCCGAGGACAGCCGAGGCGACCAGCGGCCGGTCGGCGATCCACGCCAGTGCCACTTGACCCGCGGTCACACCGAGACCTTCGGCGGCGCGAGCGACGGCCTCGACGACGCCGGACGGGGACCGCAGGAAGCGCCCCAGAGCCGGGTCCCATCCCGGATCGGCCCCACGGGAGTCCCCGGGGATCGCACCGCCGCGGTACTTGCCGGTCAGGACCCCGCCCTTCAACGGCGACCAAGCCAGCACGCTCATCCCGTGGTGCTCCAGCGCGGGCCCCTGGTCGATCTCGAGGCCGCGCTGCAGCAAGGAGTACTCCAGCTGGTTGCTGACCAGCGGAACGGCGGACGGGCGGTGGTCCAGACCGAGCCGGGCCGCCGTGGTCTGCCAAGCGTTGAAGTTGGAGACGCCGACGTAGCGGGTCCGACCGGTCGTGACGGCGTGCTCGAGCGCGGCGAGCACCTCGTCGAGCGGGACCGTCGGGTCCCACCGGTGGATCTGCCACAGGTCCAGATGGTCGGTCCCCAGGTCGGCCAGCGTCCGGTCCAGCTGGTTCAGCAAGGCGGTGCGGGAAGCGTCGATCATGTCGTGCGGGGGGCCGTCCGTGCCGAAGCGGATGCCCGCCTTGCCGGTCAGCACCACGTGTTCTCGTGCGCCGAGCTTGGCCAACAGGCTGCCGACGACCTGTTCGGCCTGGCCGCGTCCGTACACCGGTGCGAGGTCAATCGTCGTCCCACCGACCTGCAAGAACGTCGTCAGCTGGTCCTGGGCGTCGTAGGCGTCGGTCGAGTCGCCCCAGGTCATGGTGCCCAACGAGAAACGCGACACCCGAAGGCCCGAACCCCCGACCTGCCGCAGCTCCATGCTGGTCAGGCTAGCCAGCGTGGTGCCGCGCGCGCCGCGACACGCCGATGGAGCCGAGGCGGTTAGGCTCGGGTTTCGTGGATCTTCTCCAAGCAGTCGTCCTGGGCACGCTGCAGGGCCTGACCGAGTTCCTCCCGATCTCCAGCAGCGCGCACCTGGCGATCTTCCCGAAGTTCTTCGGCTGGGACGACCCAGGTGCTGCGTACACCGCTGTCGTGCAGATCGGTACCGAGCTGGCCGTGCTGCTGTACTTCTGGCGCGACATCTGGACGATCGGCAGCGGGTGGGTGCGCGGCGTCTTCTCAGCTGACGCCAGGCTCGAGCCCGAGTGGCGCATGGGCTGGTTCATCATCGTCGGTTCGGTCCCGATCGTCGTGCTCGGGCTGCTGCTGCAGGACCTGATCGACAAGGAGTTCCGCAACCTGTGGGTCATCGGCACGATGCTGATCGCGCTGGGCGTCGTCCTCGGCCTAGCCGAGAAGCTCGGTCGCAAGATCAAGCCGATCGATCAGCTGAACGCCCGCGACGCCGTGCTACTCGGCGCGGCGCAGGCCGGTGCACTGGTGCCGGGCGTGTCCCGCTCCGGCGCGACGATCTCGATGGGACTGTTCCTGGGCTACGAGCGCGCCGCCGCCACTCGGTACGCCTTCCTGCTCGCGATCCCGGCCGTCGTCGGTGCCGGCATCTACAAGCTCAAGGACATCGGCGACGGCACCAACGCCTACGGTTGGGGCCCCACGATCGTCGGCACCGTCGTCGCCTTCGTCGTCGGTCTGGCGGTCATCCACTGGCTGCTGAAGTACGTCAGCACCCGCTCCTACGCCCCCTTCGTCGCCTACCGGATCGGCCTCGGCGCCCTGGTGCTCGTCCTGGTCGGCACCGGCGTCATCATCGCCTCCACGACCGTGGCCTAACCCCCGAATTTTGCGGGGTCTTGCACCGGTCGACGGCAGCAGATCGGTGCAACGGCCCGCAAAATTCACAGCCAACCGGACTTCTTGAAGCGGCGATACACCCACGCGCACAGGCCCAGCATGACGACCAAGCAGAGCGGGTATCCGTAGCGCCAGTCCAGCTCGGGCATGTGCGCGAAGTTCATCCCGTACACACCCGCGATCGCGGTGGGGATGGCGAAGATCGTGGCGCCGGCGGCCAGCTTGCGCATGTCCTCGTTCTGACGAACGCTCAGCTGCGCCAGGTGCGCGTTCAAGGCGTTGTCGAGCAGGTTGTCGATCGCGTCGATCGCATCTGCGGCGCGGGTCAGGTGGTCGGCGATGTCGCGGAAGTAGGGGCGGGCCTCCTCAGGCGCCGATGTCAAGGCGTACCTGGTCACCGGATCACGCAGCGGCTGGACCGCCCGGCGGAACTCCAAGGTCTCGCGCTTGAGGCGATAGATGCGGTTTGAAGCGCTGGACCGGACGTCGGAGAACACCTCGGTCTCGACCTCCTCGACGTCGACCTCCAGCTCGGTCGCGACGTCCTCGTAGTGATCCACGATGGTGTCCACCACGGTGTGCATCGCCGCCGTTGGCCCGTGACTCATCGCACCGTCCAACGCCTCGGCCCGGCGGCGTGCTTCGCGCAGGTCAGGCCCACCGTGGCGCACTGTCAAGAGGAAGCGGTGACCCATCATCAGATTGACCTCATGGGTCGAGATGTCGTCGTCGCTGTAGGACACCGTCCGCAAGGACATGAACACGTGATCCTCGTACGCCTCGATCTTGGGCCGCTGATGCGGTTCGAGAGCATCCTCGACCGCCAGCGGGTGCAAGCCGAGCGACTCACCGATGGCGATCATCTCGTCATCGGTCGGTTCGTTCAGCCCGATCCAGACAAAAGCGTTCCCGGTCAGCTCCGCCAGGGCCGCGTCGATGGCCTCACTGTCGTGCGCCAGGTCTTCTCGACGACCGTCCCGATACACCGCGCAATCGATGATCACGCCGTCATCGTGGCACCGCAGTGCGCAGAAACCAGGACGACAGGCCGCAGCAGTCGATGTTCTCTCCCTTCCCGCCCCGGCACCGTAGGTCGGACAGGTGGTTCGACACCGGCGAACCGGTCCTCCTGACGCGCTGGTCAGTCGGGCTGGTTAGGCTCTGGACATGCGCGCCTGGGCCGACCCGACTGTTCCGTCACTCGCGGATCTCGGCCTCGGCAACGGACCGCAGGTCGCCGTGCGGAACACCGCAGGAGGCGGTCTGACCGTCCCGGCGACGGGTCCAACCGCTCGCCTGTACGTCTGCGGCATCACGCCCTACGACGCGACTCACATGGGACACGCCAACACCTATCTGGCGTTCGACCTGCTGCAGCGCGCGTGGCTCGACGCCGGCCTCGACGTCACGTACACGCAGAACGTCACGGACGTCGACGACCCGCTGCTGGAGCGCGCCGACGACACCGGTATCGACTGGATGGAGCTGGCCGAACGCGAGACCGAGCTGTTCCGCACCGACATGACAGCGCTGCGCATGCTGGCCCCAGCCCACTACATCGGCGCCGTCGAATCGATCCCGTTGGTCGTCACGATGGTGCAGCAGCTCGACGCAGCCGGCGCCGTCTACCGCGTCGACGACGACCTGTACTTCGACGTGCACGCCGATGCGACGTTCGGGGCGGTGTCAGGGTGGGACGCCGACACGATGCTCGAGCTGTTCGGTGAGCGCGGCGGCGACCCCGACCGTGCCGGCAAGCGTCATCCGTTGGACTGCCTGCTGTGGCAGGCCGAACGCCCGGGCGAGCCGGCCTGGGACACCGAGCTCGGGCGAGGTCGTCCCGGCTGGCACATCGAGTGTGCTGCCATCGCGCTGGAGCACCTCGGAACCGACTTCGACGTCCAAGGCGGTGGATCGGACCTGATCTTCCCGCACCACGAGATGTCCCGGTCCGAATCGGTGGTGGCCACGAGCCAGCCGTTCGCGAAGGCGTACGTGCACGCCGGCATGGTCGGCTACGACGGCGAGAAGATGTCGAAGTCGAAGGGCAACCTCGTCCTCGTCTCGACACTGCGTGAGTCCGGGGTCGACCCCATGGCAATCCGGTTGGCGCTGCTGGCCCACCGCTACAGCGACGACTGGGAGTGGTCGGACTGCGATCTGGCCAACGCCGAGGATCGGCTCGCGGTCTGGCGTGACGCCGTCGGACGATCCGTCGGAGCGGACGGAACCGCCGTGGTGGCGGCGCTGCGCGCAGCACTCGCCGACGACCTCGACGCACCGACTGCGTTGAAGGTCATCGACGACTGGACCACCGCCGACGGCGATGACCCCGGCGCAGGACGCACCGTGGCCGCCGCCGTCGACGCCCTCCTGGGTGTCCAGCTCAACGGCTGACGAACCGGTCGGTCAGTCGTCCTCGCCACGATGCCGCAAGTAGCGCTCGAACTCCCGCGCAATGGCATCGCCCGAGGCTTCCGGCAGCTCGCTGGTCTCGCGGTCGCTCTCCAGCTCGCGCACGTACGCCGCCAGCTCCTGGTCGTCGGCGACCGCGTCGTCGGCGCCGCGCTGCCAGGCCTCGGCCAGCTCGACCAGGACCCCCTCGGGCAGTGACAGCTCGACGGCGTCCTCCAGCGCCCGCAGCAGGGCCAGCGTGACGCGCGGGCACGGCGGCTCGGCCAGGTAGTGGGGGACCGCGCCCCAGATCGACGCCGTCGCGATGCCCTGCTCGCCTGCCAGGTCGGTCAGGATCGTGGTGATGCCCACCGGCCCGGAGTAGCGGGACGGATCGGCCGAAAGCCGCCCGGCGAGTCGGGCGTCGTTGGTCGAGGCGCTGACGGGGACGGGGTGTGTGTGCGGGGCATCGGCGAGCAACGCGCCGATCGTGTACAGCTCGCTGACCCCCACGCCATGGGCGACCTCCAGGAACGCCGCGCAGAACGACTTCCACCGGACGCTCGGTTCGGGCGCGCGCAGCAGCAGCACGTCGCGCTCCGACCGCTTCGGATGGGCGACGAACAACCGCGGTGTGGGCCACGTGATGAACCTGCCGCCCGGTTCCGCACCATGCGCGTCGACGTGGTGCACCTGCGGGCGGAGGTGGTGCTCGGTGAAGATGTAGAAGTCCTCCGGGTCCAGCTCGACCAGCAGCTCGGCGTCCCACTGCTCGATCAAGTGGTCGACGACACCGGTTGCAGCGTCGGCGGCGTCGTTCCAGCCGTCGAAGGCCGCCACCATCCACGGATCGCGCAGCTGCGGCAGCTCCAACTCCTCGTCCACGCCCTCACCCTAACCGCGTGAGCGACAACGCGAGGTCACTCGGGGGAGTAACCCAGGTTCGGCGACAGCCAACGCTCCGCCTCGTCCTGGCCCCAGCCCTTGCGTTGCGCGTAGTCCTCGACCTGGTCCCGACCGATCCGACCCAGCACGAAGTACTTCGACTCCGGGTGCGAGAAGTACAAGCCGCTGACCGCCGCGCCCGGCCACATCGCCATCGCGTCGGTCAGCTCGATGCCGGCGTTGCGCTCGACGTCGAGCAGGTCCCAGATCGTGCGCTTCTCGGTGTGCTCCGGGCACGCCGGGTAACCCGGCGCCGGCCTGATTCCCTGGTACTTCTCGGCGATCAGATCGTCGTTGGAGAACGTCTCGTCGGGCTGGTATCCCCAGAACTCCTTGCGGACGCGTTCGTGCAACCGCTCGGCGAACGCCTCGGCGAGCCGGTCGCACAGCGTCTCGAGCATGATCGCGCTGTAGTCGTCCAGGTTCTCCTTGAACTTCATCACCCGCTCGATCGCGCCGAGTCCGGCGGTCACGGCGAACGCGCCGACGTAGTCGGGCGTGCCCGGCGGTGCGACGAAGTCTGCGAGCGACTTGCGAGACGTTCCCGTCCGCCCCTCGGTCTGCTGGCGCAGCTGGTGCAGCACGGTACGCACCTGTGTACGCGACTCGTCGGTGTAGACCTCGATGTCGTCACCGGGAATCTGGTTCGCCGGGAACAGGCCGATCACGCCGGCCGCACGGACCCACTTCTCCTCGATCATCTGATCGAGCATCGCGTTCGCCTCGTCGAACAGCTTGCGCGCCGCCTCAGCGGTCGCCGGGTTGTTCAAGATGTCCGGATAACGACCGCGCATCTCCCACGACAAGAAGAACGGCTGCCAGTCGATGTACTCACGCAGCTCGGCCAACGAGTAGTCGTCGAACACCTGCAGACCCAGCTGCCGCGGGACCGGCGGCGTGTAGCCGCTCCAGTCGATCGGTGTCGCCTGAGCCCGCGCCTGCTCGATCGACAACAGCTTGCGGGTGTCCTGGCGGGCGGCGTGCTTCTCGCGCAACCGCTGGTACTCGGCGGCGTTCTCCTCCAGGAAGTCCGGACGCTGGTCGTCCGACATCAGGCTCGCGACGACCGGCACCGACCGCGACGCGTCCTTCACCCACACGACCGGTCCGTGGTAGTTCTGATCGATCTTGACCGCCGTGTGGGCGCGCGACGTGGTGGCACCACCGATCAGCAGCGGGATCTCGAAGCCTTGACGCTCCATCTCCGTCGCGAGGTTGGCCATCTCGTCCAACGAGGGCGTGATCAGCCCCGACACCCCGATGGCGTCGGCGTTCTCGGCTTTGGCCGTGTCGAGGATCTTCTGCGCAGGCACCATGACGCCCAGGTCGATGACGTCGAAGTTGTTGCACTGCAGCACCACACCGACGATGTTCTTGCCTATGTCGTGGACGTCGCCCTTGACCGTGGCCATCACGATCGTGCCGTTGCTGCGGCCGGCGTCGTCCGGGCTCTTGAGGGCCTCGATGAAGGGGATCAGGTGCGCGACGGCCTTCTTCATCACCCGCGCCGACTTGACCACCTGGGGAAGGAACATCTTGCCCGCACCGAACAGGTCGCCCACGACGTTCATGCCGTCCATCAGTGGACCTTCGATGACCTCGATCGGATGCCCACCCGCAGCGTCGATCTCCAGCCGCAGCTCCTCCGCGTCGGTCTCGGCGTACTCGTCGATGCCCTTGACCAGAGCGTGCGTGATCCGCTCCCGAACCGGCAGGTCACGCCACTCCTCGGTGGCTTCCTCCTTCTCCTGACCGTTCGTGGCGTAGTCACCGGCGATCTCGATCAGCCGTTCGGTCGCATCGGGGCGACGGTTGAGGATCACGTCCTCGATGCGTTCGCGCAGCGGCGGATCGACCTCGTCGTAGAGGACCAGGGCGCCGGCGTTGACGATGCCCATGTCGAGTCCCGCGGCGATCGCGTGGTACAGGAACACCGCGTGGATCGCCTCGCGCACCGGGTTGTTTCCGCGGAACGAGAACGACACGTTGGAGATGCCGCCCGACACCTTGGCGCCCGGCAGATTCTGCTTGATCCACCGCGTCGCCTCGATGAAGTCGATGCCGTACTCGGCGTGCTCCTCGATGCCCGTCGCGACGGCGAACACGTTGGGGTCGAAGATGATGTCGTTGGGGTCGAAGCCGACCTGGTCGACCAGGATCCGATACGCCCGTTCGCAGATCTGCTTGCGTCGTTCGAGGTTGTCGGCCTGACCTTCCTCGTCGAAGGCCATCACGACCGCTGCCGCACCGTAGCGCTTGCACAGCTCGGCCTCGCGGATGAACTTCTCCTCGCCTTCCTTCATCGAGATCGAGTTGACGATCGCCTTGCCCTGGACGTTCTTCAGCCCGGTCTCGATCACCTCCCACTTCGAGGAGTCGATCATCACCGGAACGCGCGAGATGTCGGGCTCGGAGGCGATCAGCCGGGTGAACCGGTCCATGGCCGCGACACCGTCGATCATGCCCTCGTCCATGTTGACGTCGATGACCTGTGCGCCGTTCTCGACCTGTTGGCGCGCCACACCGAGGGCTGTGGCGTAGTCGTCAGCCTTGATCAGGTTGCGGAAGCGGGCCGAACCGGTGATGTTCGTGCGTTCACCGATGTTGACGAACAACGAGTTCTCGTCGATCGTGAACGGCTCGAGTCCGGACAGTCGGGTGGCCGGCTCGGTCTCGACCGGCACCCTGGGTGGGAGTCCTCCGACCCGCTGGGCGATCGCCGCGATGTGGTCCGGAGTCGTGCCGCAGCATCCGCCGACCAGGTTGACGAACCCGGCTTCGGCGAACTCGCCGACGATCTCGGCGGTCTCCTGGGGCGCTTCGTCGTACTCGCCGAAGGCGTTGGGGAGTCCGGCGTTCGGGTAGGCCGAGACGAAGCAGCCGGCCACACGGGCCAGCTCTTGGACGTAGGGCCTCATCTCCTTAGCACCGAGAGCGCAGTTCAGTCCGACCAGCAGCGGCTGGGCGTGGCTGATCGAGTTCCAGAACGCCTCGGTCGTCTGGCCCGAGAGGGTCCGTCCCGACGCATCGGTGATGGTTCCGGAGATGATGACCGGCCAGCGTCGACCGGCGTCGGCGAACACCTGCTCGACCGCGAACACGGCGGCCTTCGCGTTGAGGGTGTCGAAGATCGTCTCGATGACGATGAGGTCGCTCCCGCCGTCGAGCAGTCCACGTGCGGCGACCGCATACGCCTCGACCAGCTGGTCGTACGTGATGTTGCGTGCGGCGGGATCGTTGACGTCGGGGGAGATCGACGCCGTGCGGGTCGTCGGTCCGAGGGCGCCTGCCACGTAGCGCGGCCGGTCCGACGTCGCGACCTCGTCGGCGACCGAGCGGGCCAGCCGTGCAGCCGCGTAGTTCAGCTCATAGGCCAGGTCCTGCATGTCGTAGTCGCCGAGCGAGATCGCGTTCGCGTTGAACGTGTTGGTCTCGATGATGTCGGCGCCGGCCTCGAGGTACTCGCGGTGGATCCCGGCGATGATCTGCGGTTGGGTCAAGGTGAGCAGGTCGTTGTTGCCGATGACGTCGGTGTGCCAGTCGGCGAAGCGCTCGCCGCGGTAGCCGGCCTCATCGGGACGGTCGCGCTGGATCGCGGTTCCCATCGCGCCGTCGAGGATCAAGATCCGTTCGCGCATCGTGCGAGCGAGCGCTTCGGTGGCATCGGGTCGGTGATGAACCTCGGGAGAGAACGTGGTCACGCGCATTCCTTCTGACGGCTGTCGGGCGGAACGCTGGGGATCTCCAGCCGGCGGCGGGCTCGCCTGGGCCTCGGGGGATCCCGAACGGAGTTCCCATTGTGCCACCTCACGCGCGGTTTCGCAGACTGCGGCAGATAACGTGGACACGTGTCCGACTTCGCTGCTGTGCTGTGGGATCTCGATGGCACGATCGTCGACACCGAACCGTTGTGGGTCGCCGCCGAGACCGAGCTCGCCGAACGCCACCACAAGATCTGGACGATCGAGGACGCACTGCAGCTGGTCGGCAGCGACCTGCTGGACAGCGGGGAGTGGATCCGCGAGCGGCTCGGGTTGACCATGTCGGCTGTCGAGATCGTCGACTTCCTCGTCGAACGGGTGGTGGTGGGCCTCAGCGCTCACGTCCCGTGGCGTCCGGGCGCGGTCGAGCTGGTCCGCGACCTGGCCGAGGTGGGTGTGCCGCAGGCCCTGGTCACGATGTCGTACACGGCGATCGCTCAGCCGATCGCGGAGCGTCTGCCGTTCGCCGCCGTCGTCACCGGTGACATCGTCCCGCGCGGCAAACCACATCCCGACCCGTACCTGATGGCCGCCGAGCAGCTGGGAGTCGACCCGGCGGACTGCCTGGCGATCGAGGACTCGCCGACCGGCGCGGCCTCGGCCAACGCTGCGGGCTGTCACGTCCTCGTCGTGCCGCACATGGTCACGGTCCCGCCGGCCCCACGCCGCACCACCGTCCCGACTCTCGAAGACCTCACCGCTGCCGACTTCCGCACCCTGCGAGTCAACAATTCCCGCTGATGAGTCACTGGTTCCCGCTCAGGAGTCACTGGTTCCCGCTCAGGAGTCACTGGTTCCGGTTCAGGAGTCACAAGTTCCCGACGGCGAGTCGCTCGCAGGTCTCAGCGCCACCGTCGACCCGGGTCCGTCCACGCTTTCGAGGCCTGGTTTTCGCACGGACTCTCACACACCCTCGACCACTCAGTGACTCGTGACCCAGAATTGCTGACTCGCGAGCGGGAACTAGTGACTCGCGAGCGGGAATATGTGACTCGCGAGCGGGGATGGGAGGATGGGGGCATGGGTCAGGACAGGCCGCGCGGGACGTGGCGGATGTGGCGCTTGGGCGGTGTGGACTACCTGGTCAAGCCGTCGCTGCTGCTGATGTGCGTCGTGCTGGTCGTGGTGTTCACCGACCGGTTCGACGGCCACACACGGACCGCGCCGGTGATCATGGCGATCGGATTCGTCGTCGGGCTCTACGCCTCGGTGCTGATCCACGAGATGGCTCACGTGGTTACGGCCCGGTCGTTCGGGCTGCGGGTGCGATCCGTCACGCTCCACCTGCTGGGCGGCGAGACGGCGATCGAGGGTGACAGCCGCAGGCCGGCCCAAGAACTGATCACCGCGGGCATCGGACCGGTCGCCTCGCTGGCCATCGGATTGGTGTGCCGCGTCGTCGAACCGGCGACCTCGGGGGCGGTCGCCGACCTGCTGTGGACGATCGGCACCGTCAACTTCGTGGTCGCGGTGTTCAACCTGCTCCCGGCGCTGCCGCTCGACGGCGGACGCGTCCTGCGCGCGATCATCTGGGCGACCAGCGGGAACGAGGCACTCGGCATCAAGGTCGCCGCGTGGATCGGTCGCGTCGTGGCCGTGGTCGGCGTCGCGGCTGTCGCAGCGGCGGTCGTCACAGGGAACCTGCCCGTCGTGAACCTGGTCCTGGCAGCGCTCATCGCCACGTTCATCTGGGTCGGGGCCGACCAATCGCTGCGCCATGCCGACCGCTCGGGCCGCATCAACGCCTTGAGCGCCCGAGCGATTGCGAAGCCCGGAACCGTGCCGGCCGCCGCACCCCACCTCGACGCCGACCTGCACGGCACCCTGTTGCTCCGCGAGATCGCTGCGCACCCGGCCGACCGGTACGCCGTCACCGAGCCGGACGGAACCTTCGTCGGCGTGCTGACCCTGGACGATCTCGATGCCGCCTACCGAGGAGACGCCACGCCGTGAAGCTGCTGACCGAGGGGGAGTGGGTCCGGCTCACCGACGCCAAGGGGCGCCGCCACAACTTCGCCCTGCGAGCCGGAGCCGAGTTCTCCACGAAGAAGGGCCAGATCCGCCACGACGACATCCTGGGCCGCCCGGAGGGCATCGTCATCCAGTCCTCACTGGGCGGGGACTACCAGGTGTTCCGACCGCTCCTGCACGAGTACGTCGTGTCGATGCCTCGCGGAGCGGCGATCGTCTACCCCAAGGACGCCGGCCAGATCCTGATGTGGGCCGACATCGCCCCTGGACTCACGGTCGTCGAAGCCGGAGCGGGCTCTGGCAGCCTGTCGGCGTACCTGCTGCGCGCGCTGGGCCCCGAGGGCCACCTCGGCTCGTACGAGATCCGGGAGGACTTCGCCCAGAAGGCCCGGGAGAACGTCGCGCAGTCGCTGGGCTCGATCCCTGACCACTGGCAGCTGACGGTCGGTGACCTGCGCGAGGCCGTCAGCGAACCGGAGATCGATCGGCTCATCCTCGATCTGGTCGACCCGTGGACCTGCGTCCCGCTGGCCCTTGAACGTCTCGTGCCGGGCGGCATCATCTGCGCCTATGTCGCCACGACGACGCAGCTGTCCAGGTTCGTCGAGACGCTGCGCGAGACCGGGGGATTCACCGAGCCGCGTGCCTTCGAGACACTCCAACGCGACTGGCACCTGCAGGGCCTCGCGGTCCGTCCCGATCACCGCATGAACGGGCACACCGCGTACCTGGCGATCGCACGCCGGATGGCGCCGGGCGAGCACACGCTGGAGCGATACCGGCGGCCCGCACCCGGCGCCTACGGCCCCGACTACGACGGGCCTCGGCCGTTCGGCTGGCAACCGCCCGAGGAAGATCTCGAGACCGCCGACGACTGATCCGCCCGTTCAACAGTGGCGCACGAGCCGACGATCCCGGCACGACACTCGAACATGGTCGAGATGACCAGGACACATACCCGTCTGCCGGGTAGGGTCGAGACACGAGCGGAAGGTGGCGAGATGACTCACAGCACCGGCGGTCCCGAACAGGAGTTGGCCTACCTGCGCGCCGAGGTCGAGCACCTGCGTCGGCGTCTCGGCTCCGACGGCGTGTCCGGCCAGCGCCTCAGCGAGCTGGAGTCGCGGCTGTCGGCCGTCACGGCCCAGAACGATCGCCTCACCGCGACGCTGCGCGAAGCGCGCGAGCAGATCGTCACGCTGAAGGAGGAGGTCGACCGGCTGGCCCAGCCGCCGACGGGTTTCGGCACCTTCTTGCAGCTCAACGACGACGAGTCCGTCGACATCGTCACCGGCGGACGCAAGCTGCGCGTGAACGTCAGCCCTGCGGTCGAGCGCGCGTCACTGCGCAAGGGCCAAGAAGTCATCCTCAACGAGGCGATGAACGTCGTGGCCGCCCTGGAGTTCGAGCAGACCGGCGAGGTCGTCATGCTCAAGGAGCTGCTGGCCGACGGGTTACGTGCCCTGGTCGTGGGCAACGCCGACGAGGAGAAGGTGGTGCGGCTGGCCGATCCGTTGCTCGAGCTGAAGCTGCGCGCCGGCGACTCGCTGATGCTCGACAGCCGCTCGGGCTACGTCTACGAACGCATCCCGAAGTCGGAGGTCGAGGAGCTGGTCCTCGAGGAGGTCCCCGACATCGACTACACCAGCATCGGCGGGCTGCGCAACCAGGTCGAGATCATCAAGGACGCCGTCGAGCTGCCCTACCTGCACCCCGACGTGTTCATCGAGCACCAGCTGCGGCCGCCGAAAGGCATCTTGCTGTACGGACCCCCTGGCTGCGGCAAGACGATGATCGCCAAGGCAGTGGCAGCGTCGCTGGCCAAGAAGGTCTCGGAGAAGACCGGCGAGGAGGGCCGGTCGTACTTCTTGAACATCAAGGGCCCCGAGCTGCTCAACAAGTACGTGGGCGAGACCGAACGACACATCCGGTTGGTCTTCCAGCGCGCCCGCGAGAAGGCCAGCGAGGGCACTCCGGTCATCGTCTTCTTCGACGAGATGGACTCGCTGTTCCGCACCCGCGGTTCAGGCGTGTCGTCCGACGTGGAGAACACGATCGTCCCGCAGCTGCTCAGTGAGATCGACGGCGTCGAAGGACTGGAGAACGTGCTGGTCATCGGCGCGTCGAACCGCGAGGACATGATCGACCCGGCGATCCTGCGTCCGGGCCGACTCGACGTCAAGATCAAGATCGAGCGCCCCGATGCCGAGGCCGCCCGTGACATCTTCAGCAAGTACCTGACCGCCGACCTGCCACTGCACGCCGACGACCTGCGCGAGCACGGCGACGATCCCGACGCCACCGTCGCCGAGATGATCCAGCGCACGGTCGAGAAGATGTACACCGAGTCCGAGGACAACCAATTCCTCGAGGTCACGTACGCCAACGGAGACAAGGAAGTGCTGTACTTCAAGGACTTCAACTCCGGAGCCATGATCCAGAACATCGTCGACCGCGCCAAGAAGATGGCGATCAAGGACTTCCTCGAGCAGGGGCAGAAGGGGCTACGGGTCCAGCACATGTTGCAGGCCTGCCTCGATGAGTTCAAGGAGAACGAGGACCTGCCCAACACCACGAATCCCGACGACTGGGCACGGATCTCGGGCAAGAAGGGTGAGCGCATCGTGTTCATCCGCACCCTCATCACGGGCAAGGGCGGCAACGAGCCCGGTCGTTCGATCGACACCGTGGCCAACACCGGTCAGTACCTCTGAGGACACGCCCTGGCGCACGACATCCGGGCAGTGCGATACGACGAGCCCGATCCACAGACGTTGACGGTCGAGCTGCAGGCCGAGTACGCCCGCCGCTACGGCGGCGAGGGCGATGTGTCGCCGATGCACGCCGACGACTTCGCCCCGCCCAGAGGCGCGTTCTTCGTGCTGTACGTCGACGACGTCCCCGCGGCGATGGGCGGATGGCGACGGGGAGGGCCGAACGGCTGGGACGATGCCGAAATCAAGCGGATGTACGTGCGGCCGCCGTTCCAGCGCCAGGGCCTGGCCCGCGCGATGCTGGCCCATCTGGAGCGCCTGGCGACCGCTGACGGCGTCACGCGGTTCGTGCTGGAGACCGGCACGCAGCAGCCCGAGGCCATCGCGTTGTACCGGTCGAGCGGGTACACCTCGATCGAGAAGTTCGGCTTCTACGCCGAGTACGACGACAGCATCCATCTGGCCAAGCACCTGTCGGGATCGGTCATCACGTCCTAACCTTTGGCCATGGGCTACTTTGTGACGGGCGCCACAGGTTTTATCGGCCGTCGGCTGCTGCAGGAGCTGGTCGACCACCGCGAGGGGACGATCTGGGTCCTCGTCCGGCCCGGTTCGGAGGCCAAGCTGGCCTCGTACGCCTATCAGTGGGGCAACAGCCGACGAGTCGTGCCGGTGCCGGGCGAGCTGACCCAGGACGCCTTGGGGGTCGATCCGACGTGGGTGGCGACGCACGCGGGACAGGTCGACCACTTCTTCCACCTGGCCGCGTCCTACGACATGACCGCATCGCCGGAAGCCAACGACCGTCTCAACCTCGACGGCACCCGAAACGCCGTCGCGCTGGCTGCAGCACTCGAGGCCGGCTGCTTCCACCAGGTGTCGTCGATCGCCGCCTCGGGCGACTTCAGCGGCTCGTTCACCGAGGACATGTTCGACGAGGGGCAGGGCTTCCAGTCCGACTACCACCGGACCAAGTTCGGGTCGGAGAAGCTGGTGCGCGACGAGTGTCCGGTGCCATGGCGCGTCTACCGGCCGGCGATCGTCGTCGGCGACAGCCGGACCGGCGAGATCGACAAGGTCGACGGCCCGTACTACTTCTTCACGTTGATCAAACGGATGCGCGACTACGTGCCGTCCTGGTTGCCGATGTTCGCGGCAGGGATGGGCCACACCAACATCGTCCCGGTCGACTACGTCGCCCAGGCGATGGATCACCTCGCGCACCAGCCGGGACTCGACGGTCGCGCGTTCCACCTGACGAACCCGCGGACCCAGCGCAACCTGGACGTGATCAACGCGTTCGCACGCGCCGGGAAGTCCCCGTCGTTCCAGGTCGCCCTGGACTCGAAGGTCTCCGGTGTCGTCCCCACCCAGCTGATCCAGTCGGTCGTGGGCCGCGCGACCTCGACGCGGACCGGGCACCTGGCCGCGGAGCAGACTCTCGGACGTCTGGGCGTCCCGGCGCAGATCCTGGCGCACGTCGCGATGCCGACCCGGTACTCCTCGAAGATCACCCGCGAGGCGCTCGAGGGCTCCGGTATCACCGTGCCGAGGCTCAGCTCGTACGCGGGCACGTTGTGGGACTACTGGGAGCAGAACCTCGACCCCGACATCACGGCCGACCGAGCGACCGCGGCGGCGCTGAAGGGCAAGCTCGTGGTCATCACCGGCGCGTCGTCCGGCATCGGCAAGGCCACTGCCCTGCGTGTGGCCGCACTCGGCGGCACACCCGTCCTGGTCGCGCGCGGGGCCGAGCAGCTCGAACGGACCAGGAACGACATCCAGGCCAAGGGCGGTACCGCCCACGTGTACCCGTGCGACCTGTCCGACCTGGACGACATCGACCGCCTGACCAAGAAGGTCGTCAAGGACCTGGGGCCCGTCGACGTGGTCGTCAACAACGCCGGCCGGTCGATCCGCCGTTCCTTGCGGCTGTCGTACGACCGCTTCCACGACTTCGAGCGGACGATGCAGCTGAACTACTTCGGCGCGATCCGCCTCGTGATGGGCCTGATCCCGTCGATGTCGGCCGGCGGAGGTGGGCACGTCGTCAACATCTCCTCGATCGGAGTCCAGACGAATCCGCCGCGATTCTCCGCCTACGTCGCCTCGAAGGCGGCACTGGACGCCTGGAGCCGGGTCGTCAGCTCCGAGCTGGTCGGTGACGGCATCACCTTCACCTCGATCCACATGCCGTTGGTCCGTACGCCGATGATCGCACCGACCAAGATCTACGACGCGTTCCCGACGATCAGCCCGGCCCAGGCGGCCGACCTGGTCCTCAAGGCGATCCGCCACCGGCCCCACGAGATCAACACGCTGATGGGCACGGCCGGGGAGGTGTCGCACGCCCTGGCGCCCAAGATGGCGTTCCAGGTGCTGCACCAGGCGTACAAGATCTTCCCCGATTCGGCGGCGGCCCGCGGCGACGGGGCGGCCGAGCAGGTCAGCAAGCAGCAGAAGATCCTGGCGCGGGTGCTCAAGGGCGTGCACTGGTGACCCGTAGATTGGCCGTATGACGGTTCGTCGTGTCCAGGGCAGTGAGGTCGAGTACGGCATCGCGGTCACGGGGCAGCCCCATGCCAACCCCATGGTCGCCTCGACCCACGTCGTCAACGCGTATGCCGCCGCCAACGGTCTGACGCGCCGGGCCCGTTGGGACTTCGAGGAGGAGACACCGCTGCGTGACGCCCGCGGGTTCGACCTGAGCCGGGACGCCGCCGACCCGTCGCAGCTGACCGATGAGGACCTCGGACTGGCCAACATCATCTTGACCAACGGCGCGCGGCTGTACGTCGATCATGCGCACCCGGAGTACTCCAGCCCGGAGGTGACCCGACCGCTCGACGTGGTGCTGTGGGAGAAGGCCGGCGAGGAGGTCATGCGTCGTGGGGCCGAGCTGGCCGGCGAGATGCCGCAGGCAGCGCCGATCGTGCTGTACAAGAACAACATCGACAACAAGGGTGCCTCGTACGGCTCGCACGAGAACTACCTGATGGACCGTCAGGTGCCGTTCGAGAGCATCGTGGAGCACCTGACCCCGTTCTTCGTCTCCCGGCAGATCGTGACGGGAGCAGGGCGTGTCGGTCAGCGCCAGGACGGCAGTGTCCACGCGTTCCAGATCAGCCAACGCGCCGACTACTTCGAGGTCAACGTCGGCCTGGAGACCACGCTCAAGCGCCCCATCATCAACACCCGCGACGAGCCCCACGCCGATCCCAAGAAGTACCGCCGTCTGCACGTGATCGTCGGGGACGCGAACTGCTCGGAGACCGCGATCCTGCTCAAGCACGGCACCACGTCGCTCGTGCTGGCCATGATCGAGGCCGGCTTTCTCGGGCAAGGGCGCCTGCAGCTGGCTCAACCGGTCTCGGCGCTGCACGCCATCTCCCACGACCCGTCGCTGCAGCAGACCGTCGAGCTGACCGACGGGACCACCATCACGGCGTTGGAGCTGCAGCGCGAGTTCCTCGGGGCCGCTCGGACCTTCCTCGATCGCGAGGGCTCCGACGACGACACCGATCAGGTGCTCAGGTTGTGGGAGTCGGTGCTGGACCGGTTGGCGACCGACCCGATGTCGTGCGTCGACGAGCTCGACTGGGTCGCCAAGCTGGCGTTGCTGGAGCGCTACCGCGACCGCGACGACCTGGGGTGGGACCACCCCAAGCTGCACCTGATCGACCTGCAGTACCACGACATCCGGCTGCACAAGGGTCTGTACCACCAGCTCGTCCGGTCCGGCCGGATGAAGCGGCTGCTCAGCGACGACCGCGTCCTCGAGGCCGTCACCGAACCCCCGCACGACACCCGGGCGTACTTCCGCGGCAAGTGCCTGGAGAAGTTTTCCGCCGACATCGCAGCCGCCTCGTGGGACTCGGTCATCTTCGACCTACCGGGCCGTGACTCGTTGCAGCGCGTACCGACGATGGAACCGTTGCGCGGCACAGCAGAGCACGTCGGCGCCCTGTTCGAGGACAACGACACCGCCACCGATCTCTTCCGGGCCATCACAGCCTCCTAAGGGATAGGCTGACGGTATGTCCGAGCAGCAGCACAAGAGCACGCGGAAGACCAGCGAAGTCGAGGAGCAGGTCGAGACCACCGAGGTCGACACCGAGGCCAAGGCCAAGCTCGACGACGACGTCGACTCGATTCTCGACGAGATCGACGACGTGCTCGAGGAGAACGCCGAGGAGTTCGTTCGCAGCTTCGTGCAGAAGGGCGGCCAGTGACGGGCGACCTGCCCGGCGGCACGCGACTGTCGGGCATCTCGTCGTTCGCCGACTACGTGGCCTCCGTGGCACCGGCTCAGCTGCCGGGTGCCGCCCACCGGCTGGCCGGCACCACCAGCGACATCGCTCCTCACGGCACCACGATCGTGGCAGCGACGTTCGACGGCGGCGTCGTGATGGCCGGCGACCGGCGCGCCACGATGGGCAACATCATCGCGAACCGCGACATGCAGAAGGTGTACCCGGCCGACGAGTTCTCGGTCGTCGGGATCGCCGGCACCGCCGGTCTCGCGATCGAGCTGGTCCGACTGTTCCAGGTCGAGCTGGAGCACTACGAGAAGATCGAGGGCACCGACCTGTCGATCGACGGCAAGGCCAACCGGCTCGCTGCGCTGATCCGCGGCAATCTGGGGCTGGCGATGCAGGGGCTCGCGGTCGTTCCGCTGTTCGCGGGGTTCGACCAGGTCGCCGGAGTGGGCAGGATCTTCTCCTACGACGTGACCGGTGGCCGCTACGAGGAGCACGACCACCACTCGGTGGGCTCGGGTTCGATCTACGCCCGTGGCGCGTTGAAGAAGCTCTACAGTGCCGGGATGACCGAGGGTGACTGCGTCACCGCGGCGATCCAGGCGCTGTACGACGCAGCAGACGACGACTCGGCCACGGGTGGACCGGATCTGACGCGCCGGATCTTCCCGGTCGTCTTCTCGGTCACTGCCGACGGCCACCGCCGGCTCGACGACGCGGAGGTCGGCGCCATCGCCGACGCCGTGATCGGCGGTCGGTTGCAACGCCCGGACGGGCCCCAAGCCCCCACCTTGGGTTGAGGGAGAGCTCCATGACACAGCCGTTCTACGTCTCGCCCGAGCAGATCATGAAGGATCGGGCCGATTTCGCACGCAAGGGCATCGGTCGCGGGCGCAGCGTCGTCGTCGTCCAGTACGTCGACGGCATCGTCTTCGTCGCCGAGAACCCGTCGCAGGCCCTGCACAAGATCGGCGAGATCTACGACCGCATCGCCTTCGCCGCCGTCGGCCGGTACAACGAGTTCGAGAATCTGCGCATCGCCGGAGTCCGGCTGGCTGACCTGCGCGGATACTCCTACGATCGGCGCGACGTGACGGGTCGTGCGTTGGCGAACGCGTACGCGCAGACCCTCGGCACGATCTTCAGCGCGGCGGGGGAGAAGCCCTACGAGGTCGAGCTGTTCGTCGGTGAGGTGGCCGACGACCCCGCCCACGATGAGATCTACCGCCTGACCTACGACGGGTCGGCCGCCGACGTCTCCGGGTTCGGCGTCATGGGCGGCCAGATCGAGCAGGTCGATGCGTACCTGAAGGAGCACTACACGAGCGGACTCGCGCTGAACGACGCGATCAAGCTGGCGGTCACAGCACTGGGCCGCGACGCCGAGCCGGCTCGTCAGATCGCTCCTGAGTCGCTCGAGATCGGCATCCTGAGCCGCGCCCGTACGCAGCCGCGCAAGTTCAAGCGGTTGACAGGCGCGGAGATCGCAGAAGCATTGACCTGAGCCATGTGGGGTGTCGTCGAGCTCCCGACCTACCTGGCCGGCGTGGTGCTGATCATCTTGTTGCCCGGACCGAACTCGTTGTACGTGCTGTCGGTCGCCGCTCGCCGGGGCGCACGCTCCGGCTATGCCGCAGCAGCGGGTGTCTGGACCGGTGACGCGGTCCTGATGACCCTGTCGGCGGCCGGCGTCGCATCACTGCTGAAGGCCAACGACGTGGCGTTCGGCATCGTGAAGTACCTGGGAGCCGGATACCTCGCCTGGCTGGCCATCGGCCTGCTGCGCGCGTCGTGGTCGACGTTGCGGAATCGCCAGCAGAAGGCAGAACAGCTCGCCGACGCGATCGCGGACGCCCGGCCCGCCCGGACGCGCGGTGAACGGCCGTACCGCCGCGCGCTGGTCATCTCCTTGCTGAACCCCAAGGCGATCTTGTTCTTCGTCGCCTTCTTCGTCCAGTTCGTCGACCCGGCCTACACCCATCCGGCGCTGTCGTTCCTGCTGCTGGGCACCATCGCGCAGGTCGCGAGCGTCGTGTACCTCAGCGCCCTGATCTTCGGCGGAACTCGGCTGTCGGCGGCCTTCCGCCGACGTCGCGTGCTGACCGCAGGGGCGACGTCGGCGGTCGGCGCAGCCTTCCTGGGCTTCGCGGTCAAGCTTTCCCTCGCGCACGCTTGACCCGAAAACGCCCGAGCGCGGACTAGGGTGAAGACGTGGACCGACGGATCTTCGGGATCGAGAACGAGTACGGTGTGACCTGCTCGTTCAAGGGCCAGCGCCGTCTGTCACCCGATGAGGTCGCGCGATACCTGTTCCGACGGGTCGTGTCGTGGGGTCGCAGCAGCAACGTGTTCCTCCGCAACGGCGCCCGCCTGTACCTCGACGTCGGCAGCCACCCGGAGTACGCCACTCCCGAGTGCGACGACGTCGTCGACCTGGTGACTCACGATCGGGCCGGGGAACGGATCCTCGAAGCACTGATGATCGATGCACAACAGCGGTTGGCCGACGACGGCGTCGAAGGTGACATCTACCTGTTCAAGAACAACACCGACTCGGCCGGCAACTCCTACGGCTGCCACGAGAACTACCTGGTCGGTCGTGGCGGGGAGTTCACCCGGCTGGCCGACGTGCTGATCCCGTTCCTGGTCTCGCGACAGATCATCTGCGGCGCCGGCAAGATCCAGCAGACACCGCGCGGCACGATGTACTCGGTCAGCCAGCGCGCCGAGCACATCTGGGAGGGCGTCTCCAGCGCCACCACCCGGTCCCGACCCATCATCAACACCCGCGACGAACCGCACGCCGACGCTGAGCGGTTCCGCCGTCTGCACGTCATCGTGGGGGACTCGAACATGAGCGAGACCACCACGATGCTCAAGGTCGCCACGACCGACCTGGTGCTCCGCATGATCGAGTCCGGTGTCTCGATGCGTGACCTGACGCTGGAGAACCCGATCCGAGCCATCCGCGAGATCTCGCACGACGTGACGGGCCGACGCAAGGTTCAGCTCGCGAACGGCCGCGAGCTCTCGGCGTTGGAGATCCAGGCCGAGTACTTCGGGAAGGCCGCGGAGTTCGTCGACCGCCACGGGCTGCACACCCCGACCATCACCCGCACGCTCGACCTGTGGGAGCGCACGTTGAAGGCCGTCGAGTCCGAGGACCTGTCGCTGGTGGAACGGGAGATCGACTGGGTCATCAAGTTCAAGCTGCTCGACCGGTACCGCACCGCGAACGGGCTGTCGTGGGCCGACCCGCGCATCGCCCAGCTCGATCTGGCCTACCACGACATCCGACGCGACCGAGGTCTGTTCTACCTGCTCGAACGCAAGGGCGCCGTGGCTCGAGTGACCCGTGACCTGGACGTCTTCGCCGCCAAGTCGGCCCCACCGCAGACCACCCGTGCACGACTGCGGGGCGAGTTCATCAAGCGTGCCCAGGAGCGCCGACGCGACTTCACGGTCGACTGGGTGCACCTGAAGCTCAACGATCAAGCCCAGCGCACGGTGCTGTGCAAGGACCCGTTCCGCTCCCACGACGATCGCGTCCAACGACTCATCGACGGCATGTGAGCTGCCCGTACGGTTGCCTGCCTGGCCGGATCGGGCTTGGCGAGCCCCGATACGATGGCCGACGGTCCACCTACCGTCCTCTGTGAACAAAAAGGTCTCCTGTGCCGCGTCGCCTGCTTCCCGTCGTCCTGTCCGCCCTGCTCGTGCTGACCGCCTGTGGTTCCGACGACGCCGACGGCGCCACGCTCGACGGCATCACTGTCAGCAAGGACGCCACCCCGAAGGTCGACGTCCCGAAGGGCACGTCGGCGGACGAGACCACGACGAAGGTCATCGAGGAGGGCTCGGGCGACCAGGTCGCCGAGGGCGATGTCGTCAAGCTCAACTACGTCGCGATCAACGGCCGGACCGGCAAGCAGTTCGACAGCTCGTACGCCTCCGGCAGCGCGGCGATGTTCACGCTCGACGAGACGTCGGTCCTGGCCGGCTTCATCAAGTCGCTGGACGGGCAGAAGGTCGGCTCTCGTGTGCTGGCGATCATCCCGCCCGCCGACGGATTCGGTCAGGCGCAGGAGTCGTTCGACCTGCGAGCCGACGACTCGATGGTGTTCGTGTTCGACATCGTCGCCAAGGTGCCGACCGAGGCCACCGGCGACGCCCAGGGCCTGCCCGACACCTTGCCGCAGCTCGACCTCGACGACGACGGCCACCCGTCCGGCTTCAGCACGACCGACTCGACCGCCAAGACGCAGACGCGCTCCAGCGCCCACGTCGTGATCGAGGGAGACGGCGAGCCGATCGAGCTCGATCAGACCGTGACGGTGCAATACGTCGGTCAGGTCTACCCCGACGGATCGGTGTTCGACTCCTCGTGGAGCCGCGGGACGCCCGCGACGTTCCAGCTGTCGAAGGGCCAGCTGATCGAGTGCTGGACCGATCAGCTCGTCGGCCAGAAGGTCGGCAGCCGCGTCGTGCTGGTGTGTCCGTCCGACACCGCGTACGGCGACGAGGGCAGCGGCGAGCTGATCAAGGGCGGCGACACGCTGCTGTTCGCGATCGACTTGCTCGACGCTTCCTGAGATCCTGCCCGCATGGCAGTTCGCAAGACCGAGAGGTTGATGAACCTCATCTTCCTGCTCCTGGCGAGCACGAAGTACCTGACGAAGGCCCAGATCCGCGAGTCGATCGCCGACTATCGCGAGTCGACGTCCGACCAGGCCTTCGACCGGATGTTCGAGCGCGACAAGGAAGAGCTGCGCGAGCTGGGCATCAACGTCGAGGTCGGATCGCACGACCCGCTGTTCAACGACAACGAGGGCTACCGCATCCCGCGGGACTCAGCCGAGCTCGACGACATCGAGCTGACCCGTGAGGAAGCCGCCGTGGTCGGTCTCGCGACCCGGGTGTGGCAGCACGCCGGACTGTCCTCGGGGTCGAACCTGGCGCTGATGAAGCTCAAGTCGATCGGCATCGACATCGACACGTCGGTGCTGCGGATGGCCGAACCGCGACTGTCCACCCACGAGCCGGCGTTCGACGACGTCTGGGACGCCGCGATCCGTCGCGTGCCGATCACGTTCGACTACGCACGTCCCGGCCAACCCGCCGCACGCCGCCACCTGCAGCCGTGGGGAATCTTGTCCTGGCGCGATCGGTGGTACGTCGTGGGACACGATCTCGACCGCGACGACACGCGCGTGTTCCGGGTGTCGCGGATCACCGGTGAGGTCACCGCCGCCGGACGCCCCGGCTCCTACGACGTACCTGAGGGCGTCGATCTGCGCCAGGTCGCCGACACGCTGTTTCCGGCGTCGCGTGACGAGATCGCGGTGCTGCGCGTGGCCAAGGGACGAGGATTGTCGTTGCGCCGCCGGTCCGAGTCGGTGCAGACGCTCGACGACACCACCGACCGCGTGACCGTCCGCTTCGGCTCCACGTGGGAGATCGCCGGCGAGATCGCCTCCTACGGCGCCGACGTGCTGGTGGAGTCACCGACCGACCTGCGCACCGCGGTGGTCGAGCAGCTTCGACGAGCCGTCGGTGGAGAGCTGGCCGAGGTGGTCCGACCGTGAGCACGTCGCAGTCCCAGGTGCTGCGGATGCTCGCGATGGTGCCGTACCTGCAGGGCAACGCCGGTGTTCCGGTGCAGCAGATCGCGGCGGATCTGGGGATCACCCCCAAGCAGGTGCGCGACGACCTGAAGCTGCTGATGATGACCGGCACCGGGGAGTACGGTGGCGACCTGATCGACGTCGACCTGACGGCCATGGAGGATCAGGGCGTCATCTACCTGCGCGACGCGGAGTTCATGACCCGACCGCTGCGGGTGACCGCCCAGGAGGGCGCCGCACTGGTCGTCGCACTGCGCACGCTTCGTGCGTCGGCAGGGCCCGACGAGGCCGTCGTCATCGACTCGGCGCTGGCCAAGATCGAGGCGGCACTGGGCGACTCGGTGCAGACACCCGTCGACGTCGTGGTCGACGAGGTCGACGCGACGATCCACCAGAGCGTGACCCAGGCGCTGGCCGACGCCCGGCGACTCCGGATGGTCTATGCGACCGCGGGCCGCGACGACGCCACCGAGCGGCTGGTCGACCCGCGTCGACTGTTCACCGAGCGGGGCCGGCTGTACCTGGAGGCGTGGTGCCTGAAGGCCCAGGACCTGCGGTTCTTCCGACTCGATCGCATCGTGACGGCCGAGGTGACCGACCAACCGGTCGAGGACCACGACACCGAGCCGCGCAACCTGTCCGACGGCGTGTTCACCGTCGGCGCCGACACGCCGTTCGCACTGATCGAGCTCCACCCGTCGGCGCACTGGATGACCGAGTACTACCCGATCGACCTGATCGAGCAGGACTCCCGCGGCGTCTGGACCGCGAAGCTGTACGGCGCGGACCCCTCGTGGTTGCGTCGGTTGGTCATCCGCACGGCGGGATCGGTCAAGGTCCTGGAGCCTGCGACGTTGCGCTCGGCCGTCGCCACGGCTGCACAGGCTGCACTCAGCGCGTACGATGAACTCGACAGCTCGTCGAAGGAGTGAACATGTTCCGCCAGTTGGGTCCCACCGAGATCCTGATCATCCTGGGCATCGTCGTGCTGCTCTTCGGAGGCAAGAAGCTGCCCGAGCTGGCCCGCGGTTCAGGTCGCGCGCTGCGCATCTTCAAGTCCGAGGTCAAGGGCCTGGACGACGACGATGCGACGTCGACCACCGAGCTGGAGTCGGCAGAGACTGCCGAGAAGAAGCCCGAGCAGAGCTGACCCGGGCTTGGCGCTGAGCCGCGGCAAGCCGAACCCGAACCCGGGCGGCACCATGCCGCTCATGGATCACCTGCGCGAGCTGCGCAATCGCCTGGTCAAGGCTGTGCTGGCGATCGCCGTCGGCACCGTCGTCGCCCTGTTCTTCTACGAGCAGATCCTCGACTGGTTGTCCCAGCCGTACACCGACATCCGTCCCGACCTCGAGGCCAAGGGCATCGAGACCGACCTGGTGCTGACCGGAGTGGGTGGCGCGTTCACTTTCCAGCTCAAGATCTCGCTGATCTCCGGCATCGTGATCGCCAGCCCGTTCTGGCTGTGGCAGCTGTGGGCCTTCGTGCTGCCCGCCCTGCACAGCAACGAGAAACGCGGCGTCCTGCTGCTCAGCGGCCTCGGTGCACCGTTGTTCATCGCCGGCGCCTACGGCGCCTTCCTGGTGCTGCCGAAAGCGATCTTGCTGCTCATCGGCTTCGTCCCCGAAGGCTGGGGTTCGCTGCTCACCGGTGCGGAGTACCTCAACTTCGTGGTCCGGATGGTGCTGGTGTTCGGCATCGCTGCCGAGATCCCGCTGGTCGTCACGTTGTTGAACCGGCTCGGCGTCGTCAGCGCCAAGCAGCTGGCCTCGGCACGGCCGTGGATCGTCATCGCGATCTTCGTGTTCGCCGCGATCGCGACGCCGACGACCGACCCGTTGACCATGTTGCTGCTGGCCGCACCCATGACGATCCTGTACTTCGTGGCCGAGATCATCGCGCGCTTCACCGACCGTCGCCGGCGCAGGACCGCACCACCAGAAGTCACTGACGACGAGATCTCGCCGCTGTAGAGTCGGCGGCGTGCGCATTGCCCTGCTGGTCAATCCGGTCTCCGGGCGCCGACACGGCGAGCGGATCGCCGGTCATGCCGCCTTGCGCCTGAACGAGGCCGGCCACGACGTCCAGGTCGTGCAGGGCCACGACGCGTCGACATCGCGCGAGTCACTCAAGCACGCCATCGATCGCGGCCTCGACGCGGTCGTGGTCGTCGGGGGAGACGGGGCCCTGCACGGCGTGCTCGACCTGTTGGCCGACAGCAAACTGGTCTTCGGGTTGCTGCCCGCCGGTACCGGCAACGACACCGCCCGAACGCTGGGCATTCCGGTCAAGGACGACGATGCCGCCCTCGACGTGATCCTGCGCGGGAACACCCGTCGCATGGACCTGGCAGACGTCGACGGCACCTTCGTCGCGACCGTCGTGGCGTCGGGCTTCGACTCCAAGGTCAACGAACGAGCCAACGCCATGACGTGGCCGCGCGGCAACATGCGCTACAACATCGCGATCGTCACCGAGCTGAGCAAGTTCGAACCACTCGACTTCACCATCACCCTCGAGCCGGACACCCCCGACGAGCGGACCCTGACCCGCAAGGCCATGCTGGTGGCGGTCGGCAACGGGCCGTCGTTCGGCGGTGGCCTGCGCATCTGCGAGGGCGCACGGGTCGACGACGGACTCCTGGACGTCGCGGTCATCAACCCGGTCAGCAAGACCAAGCTGATCCGCGTGTTCCCCAAGCTGTACAAGGGGACGCACGTGACGTTGCCCGAGTTCGAGCTGCATCGCGTCCGCTCGGTCCGACTCCACTCGGCCGACATCGTGGCCTACGGTGACGGCGAGCGGCTGGGCGAGCTGCCGCGCACGATCCGGGTCCGTCCAGGGGCGTTGCAGGTCTTCGTGCCCTGAGGCCGCATAGGCTGGCACCATGACGTCACCGGCCGAGGCATACGCACGGTCCCGGGCGAACCGCCGGCACCCGCACCTGGCGGAGTTCAAGGATCGTTACCCCTTCACCCTCGACGAGTTCCAGCTCCAGGCCTGTCGAGCGGTCGAGGACGGCCAGGGCGTGCTGGTCGCGGCGCCCACCGGATCGGGCAAGACCGTCGTGGGCGAGTTCGCGGTGCACCTGGCCCTCGCCACGGGCCGCAAGTGCTTCTACACGACCCCCATCAAAGCGCTGTCGAACCAGAAGTTCACCGATCTGGCCCACGTGCACGGTGCCGAGAACGTCGGGCTGCTCACCGGGGACAACAGCATCAACGGCGAGGCCCCGATCGTGGTCATGACGACCGAGGTGCTGCGCAACATGCTGTACGCCGGCTCGCGCACGCTCGACACGCTGGGATTCGTCGTGATGGACGAGGTGCACTACCTCGCCGACCGGTTTCGTGGCGCGGTCTGGGAAGAGGTCATCATCAACCTCCCCGAGTCGGTCTCGATCATCTCGCTGTCGGCGACGGTCTCGAACGCCGAGGAGTTCGGCGAGTGGTTGACCGAGGTTCGCGGCGACACCCGGACGATCGTGGAGGAGCGGCGACCGATCCCGTTGCACCAGCACGTCCTGGTGGGCCGCAAGATGTTCGACCTGTTCGAGCCCGACGACCCCACCCAGGTCAACCGTCAGCTCGAACGGATGGCGCGCGAGGACTGGCAGCTGTCACGCGTTCCACACGGACGCCGGCCCAACAAGGGCGGGAAGCGTCCGAGGACGCGCCACCGCACGCCCGGCCGGGTGGAGGTCGTCGAACGTCTCGACGCCGAGGGCCTGCTGCCGGCCATCGTGTTCATCTTCAGCCGAGCAGGCTGCGCGAGCGCGATGCAGGAGTGCCTCGACGCGCGGTTGAACCTGACGACCCCCGAGGAACGCGTCGAGATCGCCTCGACCGTCGACGCGGCGTGCGCCCACCTGCCGGACGAAGATCTCGACGTGCTGGGCTTCCACGAGTTCCGTGAAGGTCTGCAACGCGGGATCGCTGCCCACCACGCCGGCATGCTGCCGACCTTCAAGGAGTGCGTGGAGGACCTGTTCAGTCGCGGCCTGATCAAGGCGGTGTTCGCCACCGAGACCCTGGCGCTGGGCATCAACATGCCGGCCCGTTCGGTCGTGATCGAACGACTGACCAAGTGGAACGGGGAGACCCACGCCGACATCACACCGGGGGAGTACACCCAGCTGACCGGCCGTGCGGGGCGCCGGGGCATCGACGTCGAGGGCCACGGTGTCGTGCTGTGGCAGGCCGGGTTGGATCCTCGTCAGGTCGCCGGACTGGCCTCGACTCGTACCTATCCGTTGAACTCGTCGTTCCAGCCGTCCTACAACATGGCGATCAACCTGGTCGGACAGGTCGGCCGCACCGTCGCCCGCGACCTGCTGGAGCAGTCCTTCGCCCAGTTCCAGGCCGACCGTGCCGTGGTCGGGCTGGCCCGGCAGATCCGCAAGGCCGACGACGCCCTCGCCGGGTACCTGGAGTCGGCACGGTGCGACCTGGGCGACTTCATGGAGTACGCGCGGATCCGCCGCGAGATCAGCGACCTGGAGGCCAAGGGCGCCAAGGACCGCAAGGCCGACCAGCGCGAAGCCGCGATCAGGTCGTTGTTGGAGCTCAAGGTCGGAGACGTGATCGAGGTCCCCACCGGCAAGTTCGCCGGACTGGCCGTGGTGCTCGATCCCGGGACGGTGGGCGACAGCCAAGGGCCCCGACCGATGGTGCTCACGGCGAACCGGCAGGCTCGCCGACTGGCGATGATCGACTTCCCGACTCCCGTGACGGCGCTGGCCAACATCCGCATCCCGCGCAAGTTCAATCCGCGCGATCCGCAGGCGCGGCGTGACCTGGCCTCGACGCTGCGCAACCGGATGCCGCACGGTCCGGGCAAGCATCCCAAGCCCTACCGTGACATGCCGGCCCGGACGAAGGCAGATCCGCGGATCGAACAGCTGCGTCAGCAGCTGCGGGAGCACCCGTGTCATGACTGCCCCGATCGCGAGCAGCACGCCCGCTGGGCCGAGCGCTACCTCAAGCTCGAGCGTGACACCCGAAATCAGCGGTCGCGGATCGACCAGCGCACCAACACCGTGGCGCGGCAGTTCGATCGCGTCTGCCGGGTGCTCGACACGCTCGGCTACCTGGAGGGCGACACGGTCACCCCGGACGGAGAACGGCTCAAGCGCCTCTACGGCGAGCTGGACCTGTTGATCAGCGAGTGCCTGCGAGAAGGAGTCTGGGAGGGCCTGACGGCGTCCGAGCTGGCCGCCGTGGCGAGCGGACTGACGTTCGAGACCCGGCGTGACGACGAGCTGCCCGCGCCTCGGCTACCGACCGCGGGATCGCGGGACGTGGCACACCGCATGGACGCGTTGTGTGTGGAGATCATGGGCCTGGAGCGCGAGCACCGGCTGCGTTTTCTGCATAGACCCGACTTCGGCTTCGCCGAGGCGGTCCATGCCTGGTGCGAAGGTGCGTCGCTGGACACCGTGCTGAGCCACACCGAGATGGCCGCAGGCGACTTCGTGCGCGCCATGAAGCAGCTCATCGACGTCGTCGCCCAGATCGCCGACGCCGCAGGCCCCGGCGACCTTCGATCCACGGCCCGCGCGGGACTCGACCTGCTCCGCCGTGGTGTCGTGACCTACACCAGCGTCACGAGCTGATGCCTCAGGAACACCATGCGGCGTGGTGTTCCAGGCCTCAGAGACCACGGGTTGGGGTGAGGGCGGTGACGGCTCGGTCGATGACGGAGCCGAGCGACCACCGGTCGCCGAAGGCACGCAGGGCCGGCTCGTCGATGGGGGACAGGGCGTAGGCGGTCACTGGGACGGCGTCGCGACGGACCGCGACGACCTCGCGGGCCGCTGCGATGTAGTCGGCCGAGGCCAGCAGCGAGGCGCGCGGTCGGGGCTTGATCGACGACTCGGGGTCGGCGGCTGCTGCCAGGATGCCGTCCAGGTCCGCGAACTCGGCCAGCAGCGCGGCCGCGGTCTTCTCCCCGATACCGGGCACCCCGGGCAGTCCGTCCGAGGCGTCGCCGCGCATCACCGAGTAGTCGACGTACTGATCGGGACGGATGCCGTACTTGCCGACCATCCACTCACCCGTCACGACCTGGGCGTCACGGACCCCGCCGATCGCCGGGTAGATGACGCGAACCCCGCGATCGTCGTCGACCAGCTGGAACAGATCACGATCACCCGTCACGATGTCGACCGGCCCCTCGGCGTGAGCTGCGAGCGTGCCGATCACGTCGTCGGCCTCGAATCCGGCTGCCCCGACGACCGGGATGCCCAGCAGGCCCAACACCTCGGCGATCAGAGGGACCTGGGGGCCCAGCAGGCCTTCGGTCGTGTCGATCTCCGATCCGTCACCTGCTGCTCGTTGCGTCTTGTACGTCCCGATCAGGTCGACCCGCCACTGCGGTCGCCAGTCCTCGTCCCAGCACGCCACGATGACGTCCGGTCGGTGCGTGGCCGCCAGGGTCGCGACGAACTCGACCATCCCGCGCAGCGCGTTGACGACCGTACCGTCGTCGGCTCGCAGCGCGTCGTGATCGCGATAGGCGAAGAACGCCCGGAAGTACAGGCTCGCCGAGTCCAACAGCATGAGTCGCGCCATGTACCGAGCGTAGTGGGCATGGCGCCTGGTGGGCGTGGAGCGTGGTGGCGGGCCGGTAGGGTCGAGGAGTGGACAGGTGGGACAAGGCGCGGCAGCAGGCCGCGGCACAAGGAATCGACGCGTTGCTCATCACTCCCGGGGCCGATCTGCGGTACCTGACGGGCTATCACGCGCTCCCGCTCGAGCGCCTCACGTGCCTGGTGCTGCCCGTGGACGGCGAGCCGACCCTCGTCGTGCCTGGTCTGGAGCGCGCCGCCGCCGAGGCGGCCGGTGTGACGCTGCCAATCGCGCCGTGGAACGAGACCGAGGACCCGTTCGAGCTGGTGGCGCGGCTGGTCGGCACGGCGCGGCGGATCGGCGTCGATGATCACATGTGGGCTGCCCGCGTCTTCGCCCTGCGCGATGCGCTGCCGGAGGCCGAGATCGTGCTCGGCGGCGCTGTCGTCCAGGCCTTGCGCATCCGCAAGGACCCCGACGAGGTGGCCGCGTTGCGCGAGGCGGGTGCAGCCATCGATCGCGTGCACGCCCAGGTCGGGCAGTGGTTGAAGCCCGGTCGCACCGAGGCCGAGGTCGGCGCGGACATCGAGCGCGCGATCCTGGCCGAGCACGCCACGTGCGACTTCGTGATCGTGGGGTCCGGACCCAACGGGGCCTCACCGCACCACGAGGTCAGCGATCGTGTCATTCGAGCAGGCGATCCTGTCGTCGTCGACATCGGCGGCACGATGCCGTCCGGCTACTGCTCGGACTGCACGCGTACGTACGTCGCTGGTGGGGTCCGCCCCCCGCAGGAGTTCCTCGACCTGTACCAGGTCCTGCTGCAGGCCCAGACCGCCCAGCGCGAGCACGCCCGCCCGGGCGTCACGGCGGAGTCGGTCGACGCCGTGGGCCGCGACATCATCAACCAAGCCGGCTACGGCGACCTGTTCATCCACCGCACGGGACACGGGATAGGCCAGGAGACCCACGAGGAGCCGTACATCGTCGCAGGGAACACGGTGGTCCTCGAGGACGGGATGGCGTTCTCCATCGAGCCCGGCATCTATCGAGAAGGTCACTTCGGCGCCCGCATCGAGGACATCGTGATCTGCACCGCCGACGGACTCGAGGTGCTGAACAACGCCCCTCGCGACTTGATCGTCCTCGACTGACCGGTGCGCGCCTCACGAGCCCTGGTGGCAGCGGCCGTTCTCGGCGTGCTGTCGTCGACCGCATTCGCCCCGCTGTCGTGGCCGTTCGCCATGGTCGTGGCGCTGTCGGGCCTGTTCTGGGTCGCCGGTGGCCTCGATCTGGCGCGCGGCCGCACCGTCGTGCTCGTCGGGCTGGTCTACGGCTTGGCGTTCTTCGGACCGCTGATCTGGTGGATGAACGCGGTCAGCCCGGGGGCGTACGTCGCACTGGTGCTGGCCGAGGCGGCGTTCATGGCCCCGGTGATGCTGGGGCTGCGTGCCGTCATGCGCCTGCGGTGGTGGCCGTTGCTCGCTCCGGCCGTCTGGGTCGCAGGGGAGTGGGCCCGCGGCGGGTTCCCGTTCACCGGATTTCCGTGGGGGCGTGTGGCCCACTCGGCGATCGACACCCCGTTCGCCGCCTACGCCAGGGTCCTCGGGACGACGGGCACCAGCTTCGTGATGGCGCTGCTCGCGGTGTGCCTGGTGGTGGCGGTCAGGTCCGCGCTGGCGGCACAGGTCACCGCCGTCGCGGCAGTCGTGGGCCTGACGGTCGTCGGATTCGTGCTCCCGACGGGCGTCGCCGACCCGGGGGACTCCCGGCGCATCGCGTTGATCCAGGGCGACGTACCGGGGGAGTTCCTGTCGTGGCCACGAGGGGAGATCTTCGATCTGCACGCCGCCGAGACCGCGCGGCTGGTCGATCGTGTCGTGGCCGGCAAGTCCAGGGCGCCCGACATCGTGATCTGGCCCGAGAACGCCACCGACATCGACCCGTACAGCAACAGCGGGGTCCGCAACCGGATCGAGAAGCTGTCCGCCGATCTGGGTGCTCCCATCGTCGTCGGCGGGATCTTCGACGGCCCCACCGTCCGGACCGCCTACAACGCCGGAGTGGTGTGGACCGCGAACGGGCCGGGGGACCGGTACATCAAGCGTCGTCCCGTGCCGTACGGGGAGTACGTGCCGTTCCGCGACTCCCTCGGCAGCCTGGTACCGCGGTTCGATCGCGACATCCCGCGCGACATGCTGGCCGGCCAGGAGCCCGGTGAGCTGCATGTCGACGGTGCGATCCTGGGCGACACGATCTGCTACGACATCGCGTACGACTCGGTCGTCGACGACGTGCTGGCCCAGGGTGCTCAGCTGCTCGTGGTGCAGACCAGCAACGCCGCGTTCACGCGGACCGCGCAGCCGGAGCAGCAGTGGGACATCACCCGGATGCGGGCGATCGAGACCGGGCGCTGGGTCGTCGTGCCGTCCACGAACGGCATCTCCGGGGTGGTCGACGCGGACGGTCAGGTCGTGCAGCGGGCGCCGATGCACCAGCCGTTCACGATCGAGCAGGTCGTGCCCCTGGCCAACAGCACCACGCCGGCGCACAGCGTCGGGCCCGTGCTGACGCTGCTTCTCGCGGCGGTCGGCCTGGCCGGCTGGGTCCTCGGGATCGCCGGGACTTGGACAGCTCGCCGACGTCGCCGAGGGGAAACATGACCTCGCTCGTGGTGATCCCCACGTACGACGAGGCCGGCTCCGTCGCCGACGTCGTGACCGGCGTGCTGATCGCCACCGAGTGCGACGTGCTCGTCGTCGATGACGGATCGCCGGACGGCACCGCCGACATCGTCGCCGCGATGGGCTCGGACGAGCCGCGGATCAACCTGCTCCGTCGCGACGAGAAGTCCGGCCTCGGACCAGCCTACCGAGCCGGTTTCGCGTGGGGCCTTGATCGCGGCTACGACCGGCTGGTGGAGATGGATGCCGATGGCTCCCACCGCCCCGAGGACCTGCCCCGTCTGCTGGCCGCGTCGCAACAGGGCGCCGATCTGGTGCTCGGCTCGCGGTGGGTTCCCGGCGGCGCCGTCCTGAACTGGCCCTGGTACCGACGACTGATCTCGCGCGGCGGCACCTGGTACGCACGCGTCATGCTGGGTCTGGCAGTCCGCGACGTGACCGGCGGGTTCCGGGTCTTTCGGGCCCAGTCGCTGCAGAGGTTGGACCTAGCCGACGTGGCGTCGCAGGGTTACTGTTTCCAGATCGACCTGCTCCGCCGCACGGTTGCTGCAGGGATGCGTGTCGTCGAGGTGCCGATCACGTTCGTCGAACGCACCCACGGCCGGTCCAAGATGAGCGGCGCGATCGTCCGTGAAGCCCTGTGGCGGGTGACGCTGTGGGGCCTGCAGCGGCTGCGCCCCGGCCGGCCCTGACCGTCCGAACCGGCGACGCCCACCCGGTGTTCCGGGTGGGCGTCGACTTGTCGGTGTGCGTCAGGCGCTGGCCTTCTTCTTGGCCGATGCGCGCTTCTTGGCGCGATGCAGGTGCGGCGGGCCGATCTCGCCGCCACGCAGCAGCTCGAGCCGTTCGGTGAGGATCTCCTCGAGCTCGTCGACGGATCGACGCTCCAGCAGCATGTCCCAGTGCGTGCGGACGGGCTTCTCCTCCTTGGCCTCCGGCTCGGCGCCGTTGACCAGCCGCCCCATCCGGCCGGTCTTGGGGTCCTCCCACTCCAGCGGGATCTCGGCCTCGTCGGCCATCGTCACGGTGAAGGTACGACCGTCCTCCAGGACGTACTCGACCTCTTGTCGGGGTGCCATCTCGACGCCACGCTCGTCCTCGAAGCTCTGTGCTCCCAGGCGAGCGCCGCGTAGTGCTCGTTCAGCCATTTGTCCCCCTCCTGATTCTCGTCTCGTCCGTTACAACGTACGACACGCGCTTGAGATTCCCCTGAGGGCGGTCGGTCGAGGCGGGCCCGTCGTGCGTTCAGCCTTCGGCCACGACGCGAGCCTTGTCCCGAAGCTCTGCTGGCACCAGCAGGAGCGCGACCAGTCCCGCCGCCAGTACCACCATGATGCCGACGATGCCCCATCGGTCGTCGTCGCCGAGAAAAGCGCACAGACCGAACAGCGTGGGAGCCAGGAACGACGCAGCCCGACCGGTCATCGCGTACAGACCGAAGTTCTGCCCCTCCTTGCCCGGCAGGGTCAAGCGCGTCAGGTAGGTCCGCGATGCCGACTGAGCCGGGCCGACGAACAAGCACAGGATCAGGCCGAACACCCAGAAACCGCCGCTGCCCTGGACGAACAGCAAGATCACGCCGGAGACGATCATCGCGGTCAGGGAGAACACGATGACGCGGCGTGGACCGAAGCTGTCGTCGAGCCTGCCGGCGAAGAAGGCTCCGGCCGCGGCGATGACGTTGGCCACGATCCCGAAGATGATGACGGTGTCGTCCTCGAAGTCGTACACCGAGACGGCGATGACGGCGCCGAAGGTGAAGACTCCTGCCAGGCCGTCGCGGAACAGGGCGCTGGCAATGAGGAACTTCGCCGTAGCCCTGTCCTCGCGCCACATCTGCCGTACCTCGCCGAAGAGGACTCGGTAGGACTCCCGGAACGAAGCGCGGGGGACGGCACTGGCATCGGCCGGCAGCTCGGGGACCGCTCGCAGGACGGGGATCGCGAAGACCAGGAACCACGCGGCGGCGAGCAGCGCGACGAGTCGGACGTTGAAACCGTTCTCGGTCGACAACCCGAGCAGACCACCCTCACCGGAGATGAACCCGAAGAAGCAGATCAGCAACAGCACGATGCCGCCGAGATAGCCGGCAGCCCAGCCGATCCCGGAGACGCGCCCCACGTCGTCCGGGGTCGACACCTGACGCAGCATCGCGAAGTAGGGCACCTGGGCGAGCTCGAACAGCACCGTGCCGATCGCGATCAGGCCCAGGCCCAACCACAAGAAGTGGTAGTCGTCCTCGACGAAGAACAGCAGGGCGGTCACGACGATCACAGCCCCGGTCAACAGGGCCAAGGACCGCTTGCGGCGGCCGGAGGCGTCGGCCTGCTGCCCCATGACCGGCGCCAGCACCGCGATCGTGAGGCTCGCGGCCCCGACGGCGAAACCGAGCCACGTGCTGGCCGAGAAGGGACCGGGGACGTCCTCGCCGACCGAGTCCGTCAGGTAGACCGAGAAGATGAACGTGACGATGACGGCGTTGAAGGCAGCCGAACCCCAGTCCCACAGGCTCCAGGCCACCACCTGACGTCGGTGGGCGATCATGCGTTGTCCTTCCACGTCCCGCGGGCCTCCATGACCTCGCGCAAGATGTCGGTGCGGTCGGTGATCAGTCCGTCGACTCCCAGGTCGAGCAGACGGTTCATCTCGTCGGCGTCGTCGATCGTCCACACGTGCACCTGCAGACCGAGCCGATGGGCCTTGGCCAGGAACCGCGGCGTCACGACGGCCACCCGGCCGCGGCGCACGGGCACCTGGAGGCAGTCCGCGCGGATGACGCCGAGCCGACGCAGTGCGGTCGTCGGTCGCAGCACGAGCTCGGCGACCTCGAGACTCGAAGCGCTCGTCGTCACAGCCGGCAGCCGGCGTCGGATGTCTCTCAACGTCGCGTGGTCGAACGAGGCCAGGCAGGTGCGGTCGACGACGCCGAGACGCTCGATCAGGGCGCACGTCGCCTCGACGGCACCACGCGTCTTGACGTCGATGTTGAGCCTCGCCTGGGGGAACGCCTCGTAGACGTCTTGGAGCCTGGCCGGTGGCTCGCGTCCGTCGAGACGTTCCTCGGCCAGCTGCGCATCCGTCAGGTCGGCGACCCTCGCCGGGTTGCCCGTGACACGCAGCATGGTCTCGTCGTGCAGCGTGAACACCGTCCCGTCGGCGCTGCAGCGCACGTCGGTCTCCAGGTAGGTGTAACCGCGATCGACCGCGTCGGAGAACGACGCCATGGTGTTCTCGATGCCGACGTTGGTGCCCGTACCCGCCCCGCCTCGATGCGCGAACGCCAGTGGGCCGGGCGCCGCGAGGTAGGTGGGGCTCACAGCCACACCGTAGGCCCTACCGGGGTCAGATGTCTCGGAAGGTCTCGATGCGCGCGCCGAGCGCGTTCAACCGTTCGGCGAGGTCTTCGTACCCGCGGTTGATGACGTAGATGCTGCGGAGCACCGAGGTGCCCTTGGCGGCGAGCATGGCCAGCAGGATCACGACGGCCGGCCGCAGCGCCGGGGGACAGACGATCTCGGCGCCGCTGAAGTGCGTCGGCCCCTCGACCAGCACGCGATGAGGATCGAGCAGCTTGACGCGGGCACCGAGCTTGTTCAGCTCGGTCAGGTAGATGGCTCGGTTCTCGTACACCCAGTCGTGCAACATCGTCTGACCGTCCGCCGTGGCGGCGATCACGGCGAAGAACGGCAGGTTGTCGATGTTCAGCCCCGGGAACGGCATCGGGTGGATCTTGTCGATCGGCGCCTTGAGCACCGACGGATGGGTCGTGATGTCGACCAGGCGCGTGTGCCCGTTGTCGGCGGTGTACTCCGCCGATCGGTCGTACTGGAAGCCCATCTCCTCCAGCAACGCCAGCTCGATCTCCATGAACTCGATCGGCACCCGGCGGACCGTGATGCTGGACCCCGTGACGATCGCGGCCGCTATCAGGCTCATCGCCTCGATCGGGTCCTCGCTCGGTGCGTAGTCGACGTCGGTGTTGATGACCGGACGACCCGTGACGCGCAGCGTGGTGGTGCCGACGCCTTCGATCTCGACGCCGAGCTCCATCAGGAAGAAGCACAGGTCCTGGACCATGTAGTTCGGACTCGCGTTGCGGATCACCGTCACGCCGTCGTGGCGAGCGGCGGCGAGCAGCGCGTTCTCGGTGACGGTGTCGCCTCGCTCGGTCAGCACGATGGGCCGCTCGGGGCCGACGCCGGCGGCGGACGAGACGTGGTAGCTGCCCTCGGTCGCCACGACCTTCAACCCGAACGGTCGCAGCGCCGTCATGTGCGGTTCGACGGTGCGCGTGCCCAGGTCACAGCCACCTGCGTAGGGGAGTGCGAACTCGTCGTGGCGGTGCATCAACGGCCCGAGGAACATGATGATGCTGCGGGTGCGGCGGGCGGCGTCCTGGTCCATCGCTGCTAGATCCAGGTCGGCCGGCACGATCAGCTCGAGGTCGTTGTCCTCGTTGAGCCAGGTCGCGCGAACGCCGATGGACTCGAGCACTTCCAGGAGCCGGTTGACCTCTTCGATGCGTGCCACCTTGCGCAGCACCGTCGTGCCGGCGTTGAGCAGCGACGCACACAGCAGGGCCACGCCGGCGTTCTTGCTGGACTTGACGTCGATCGAGCCCGAGAGCGTCGTTCCGCCCTGGACCCGCAGGTGGCTGGGACCCGACGTGCCGACGGTGACCAGCTCGGAGTCGAGCACCGCGCCGATGCGGGCCAGCGTCTCGAGAGTCAGGTTCTGCAGGCCCTTCTCGATGCGGTTGATCGTGCTCTGACTGGTGCTGAGCTCACCGGCCAGCTCGTTCTGCGTCAGTCCACGGTGCAGTCGAGCATCGCGAATCAGGGCACCGATCCTGGCGAGGTAGGAGTCGCGAACCTGCTCGTCACCGTCAGTCATGAGCCAAAGGTATCTCATATATGAGATAAACCAAGAGTGCGGTGGTCGATCTATCGTCGAGTCATGTCAGAGCCTGTCGACGCCCACCGGGCCCGTCCCCGAGCCCTCGGTCCGGTCGTGGTCCCCATCGGGTTCGTCGCGCTGTTGTGGGTCGTGGAGCTCCTCGACGCGGTGCTGCCGGGCCGCTGGGACGCCCACGGCATTCACCCACGATCGACCGAGGGGATCCTCGGCGTGTTGTCGGCGCCGGTGTTACACGACGACTGGTCGCACCTGATGGCGAACAGCCTGCCCCTGGTCGTGCTGGGCGTCCTGCTCGTGCTGTCGGGGAGGCGCACCTTCGTGGCCGTCACGGCACTGGTGTGGATCGTCGGAGGAAGCGGCAGTGTGGCTGCTCGCAGGTGCGGGCAGCAATCACATCGGCGCCTCGGGGATCGTGTTCGGCTGGATCGGCTACCTGGTGGCTCGCGGAGTCTTCTCGCGGGGAATCGGTCAGATCGCGATCGGACTGCTCGTCCTGGCGATGTACTGGACCGCGATCTTCGGCGTGCTGCCGGGCCGACCGGGCATCTCCTGGCAGGGCCACCTGTTCGGCGCAGCAGCAGGCGTCCTGGCCGCCTGGTTGCTGTCCGAGGCCGACGACGAGGGCTGACCAGGACGCGTCACGGCACCCGGGTGGACTCCCGTTGCCCGAGCAGGCGAGCCTCACCGGCGCCACCGAGCTCGATGACGCGTTCCCAGTACATCGGATAGGCCAGCTCGGAGATCGTCAGATCGTGGATGGGAAGAACGATCCGTGGCGCGACCTGCTGGACGAACTCGACGGTCTCGCTGACCTTCGTCCACGGCGCGCCGAGAGGTACCGCCAGGACGTCGACGCCCTCCGGGACGTACTCGTAGGTGTCACCGGGCTGGAAGTACGACGTGCCTTCGGCCTCGATCAGCACACCGACGTTGGCCACGCGCGGCATCTGGGGCACGATGACCGCGTGGCGTGATCCGACGCCGCGGATCACCACGTCACCGACTCGGGTCTCCAGGCCGTCGCGATTGATCGTCCAGGTCCCGAAGTCGACCAGGTCAGCAGTTTCGGGATCACACAGGCAGACCGCATCGGGGTTCGCGGCGACCAGTGCCGTACCACGCTCGACGTCGAGGTGATCGGGATGCTGGTGGGTGACGATGATCGCGTCGAGCCCCGACAACGCGAAGACGTCGTCCGCGCAGAACGCGCCCGGATCGATCAGGACGCGAGTCCGGTCCGTCTCCAGCAGGATCGCGGCATGGCCCAGTCGAGTGATCTTCACCTGACCATCATGCGCCACCGCCGGCCTGTCGGGGAGGAGCTCAGGTCAGCCGGGCCAGCTCGGGCTGGTCGTCGCCGAAGTAGCGCCGCATGAGCTGATCGCTGTTGCGCCGCGCCGACCACTGCAGATAGCGCTCACCCCACGCGGTCCGGCCGACGATCCAGTACTTGACGATGTTCTTGGGCATCACCAGAGCCGTGGCCCACGGCGGGCGCACCGGCAGGTCGAGGTCGTCCAGGCCCTTGCGCCCCAGGAACGGCCGCAACATGCTGAGCAGTCGTTCACGCGCGTACAGCGCTTGGAGCCGGGTGAACGGGCCGGAGAAGTGCAGGGTCTGCTGCGCGTCGACGATGCTGTTGGACAGCTCCTGCCCGGCCGGCGTGACCTCGTCCTGGGCCAGCAGGATGTGATAGTTCAGGCGATGACGCTCGCGCTCGGTGTCGACCAGCCAGTCGTCCTCGACTCCGATGAGCCATCCGATGTACTTCCACAGGTGCATCACCGCCAGCGACTCGTGCTTGGTGATCCGCACGCCGAGGGCGCGTGCACCGAGCAGCAGTGCACCGTCGAACAGGCCGAGGGTCGCTGCTTGGTCCGACGCGTTGATGGGCCGGCCCCAGTAGGCCGAGTCCCACATGCCCGGATCGCTGAACCGGCTGTTGACCAGGGCGTGCATGAGCCGCACGTGGACCGTCAGCTGCCAGCCCTGGCCGTCGCGCCGCATCGCGTCGTGCTGGGAGATGGCGATGCCCCACTTCTGGGTCTCGCCCAACCGACGCTGTGATGACGCACCGGCCAGCGCGCCGGTCGCGACGAGCAGGTCCGTCGGGCCGCCGAACCGGTAACCGCCGATCAGGGCCAGCTGCAGCAGGACGTCCGAGGCGTTGCGTCCCAGTCGCCGATAGACGCGAGCACCCTCGTTGACCAGATCCATGTCGACCCAGTCCGGCGTGCGCTCCAGGTGCTCGAAGAACTCTCGCAGAGCAGGTGGCGCATCCGGCACCGAGTCGACGCCGGAGGCCAACGCCTGGCGGAACTGCTTCATGCTGACGCTGCCCGGGCCCTTGGAGCGGATCGCCTCGGCCAGCCGTCCGCCGAGCTCGTCCACGACCATGAAGCGGCGACCGATCAGGTCCATCAGGTCCTCGTCGACCCGGTCGACCCGGCCGACGACCTTGAGGATCTTGCCGATCGACGCCGCGCGTTGCTCACCGGCGCGGAACCGGCCCGGAGGCAGCACGTCGGCCAGGTCGTCGGGAAGGTCGGTGGTGATCGTCATACCGCGATGATGACACGAGTATTTGCTCGCATACCATTCGTGTCATGGAACGCGTGTCACCGAGCCGAGGGCTGCGCAAGGATCCGCAGCAGGAACGTTCACGCCAGATGGTCGAACGCATCATCGAGGCAGGCCGCCGGGTGCTGATCGAGCACGGATACGAGCAGAGCACGACGAACCGGGTGGCCGACGAGGCCGGCATCAGTCCGGGTTCGCTGTACCAGTACTTCCCGAACAAGCACGCCATTCTCCTTGCCGTCATCGACCGCTATTCCAGAGATTTCTCCGATCAGATCGCTGCTCTGGTGTCACCGGCGGTCGGCGAGGACCCAGCGGCCGTGATCCGGGAGGTGTTCGGTGGTCTGCTCGACGTCCTGGAGGCCAACAAGGAGTTCGTCCGCGTGGTCGCCGAGCAGCTACCACCCGCCCAAGCCTCCGAACGGACGGGGCAGGTGGAGCGACGCATTCGCGATCTCGTGGGCGCCTA
>Ga0180217_1000690_pt1 | contig 47458 bp, 31 predicted proteins | sample eDN3rd37CBELigOP_FD_128521 | JGI IMG/M metagenome (GOLD analysis project Ga0180217, IMG submission 128521) | Enriched Organic Plus compost microbial communities from Emeryville, California, USA - eDNA 3rd pass 37_C BE-Lig OP (version 2) (version 2) ...
ACCGAGACCGAGACCGAGACCGAGACCGAGACCGAGACCGAGACCGAGACCGAGACCGAGACCGAGACCGAGACCGAGACCGAGATCGAGAGCGAGATCGAGAGCGAGAGCGGGAGCGAGAGCGAGATCGTGACCGAGAGAAGAATCGAGATAAAGAGCGAGAACGAGAACGAGATCGCGACCGTCGCGACCGCCACCAAGATTCGGACCGAAGCCGAGAGCGTCACAGAGAACGAGAATCAGATGACCGTGAGGAACGCGACTGGGACCCTAAGCGGGAGCGGCGCACTACGGAGGTGCTCTGACCACATCTCTTACTTCCACCGCCTTTCCCAATCTTCTTGGCAGTGTAATGATTCATCGCCTCATCTCTCCTCATTCACTACGGCTCCTCCAAGCTGCTTCCAATTCCACCTTCTCATACAATCCACAGATCTTTTGAAACGATCCTGCTGTTCAGGGTCTTTGTACTTCCTGACATCATCAATGTCTGAAACAACACAAAGCACCTTCCAGATCGAATACAGACCGAACTGTCTTGGGGCAATTCTCCACAAACTGCGGTTCGACTATACTTGCCCAGAACGCGTTGAGAATGAAACTTCGTTACCCACATTGTATATGCCTGATTTATTCTGCCGTGGTATTATTAGGCCGTCATAATCTAGGGTTGGCGCGCAGCCCAGCATGTTGCTCAGCTCTCGCGTTCCATCGATGAAGAGTTTGCCACAGTTTTCCACAACCGGGGGTGTCGGAATGGGCAAAGGTAGGGGAAAAGTGGCGATGCGGAGAGGGCAGAAAAGAGACTAATTTCGGGGATCGCCGGAGGTTATGTATGATTATAATAGTGCTATTATGCTGCGTGTCATGGGATCATCAATTAGCCCCACAATCCCTCCACTGGCCTCCTGTCTTGCCTACGAAAATCGTCGTGAAAAGTCAAACTCTAAGACAGAGCCCTGGGACAGCCCTCTGCAGGGTGCGTTGCAGCAGATCCAAGCAGATCCTCATCCCCGCACAAACGTCGGCTTCTCTATTCCTACTTCTAGTGACGGTAAATGTCGCAACCTACCAAGGTGCTGGTCAAGAAGACCGTCCTGGAGCGCCGCATGCTCCCCAAGTTCGGCCAATGCGCAGGTGCGTACTTAGATCGCGCGTCCTTGTAGCGGACCGTGAGGGTCGTGCCTCAAATCCGTGAGATCTATGAGACCCGGCTACTCCACAGCGTTCTATCCTCCCGACAGACCTTTGACTCACTACCCTTGTCGGTGCTAATACCACCTCCTCTTCGTCCTTGTCTAGGTCTTCCTCCTGGTCCCGAACCCAACGTCACAATGATTGGCAATGAGTGGATTGATCTGCGTTGCCAGCCCCAGAAGAAAGAAGAGCAGGTAGATGAGAAGTCAGAACTCGACCGCATGGTTGAGAGCAAAACTAGCCTCAAGTGCTCCAACTGCGGTGAATACGGCCACTGGACTCTCAAGTGCCCGAAGCGCAAGCAACTCACAGAAGAACTTCCCGCCGAGACTGGCCCTGCCCGCTACACCGCACCATATCGTCGTGACGATGATGATGAAGGCGACTTGACTGTTCGCATCTCGAACTTGACCGAAGACACAACTGACAACGACTTCTGGAGCCTGGTACATGAGGTTTGCAAGAAGTTCAACTTGCGCGAGCCCATTCGTTGCCATGTTGCTAGGTATAAAAACACAGACAAGGCACGTGGCTTTGCCTTCGTTACCTTCACCTCAAAAGACACCGCAGCAGCTGCTGTTGAGGCTTTCAACCGATACCCCTTCGACACTGTCATTTTGGAGGCTCAGCTTGCTGGTCGCAAAGAGCGACGAGATGATAATCGAGACAAGGCCAGCCAGGAAGATATTACAGCCCGCTATGAGCGCGTAGACCGCGACGTTAACATCGCCTCGAGGAATTACTGGAAGAACTAAGGTATAATTTTTGGACATCGTCGGTTCATAGAATACAAACTGTAAATTCAACGAATTATTCAGGAAATCAGTTGACACTCGGATGCCCAGAAGTTTTGTGAACGTCTCGGCGAAGGTGTGCCAATGTATATGAGTGATGAGTTTGTGAGTTTTATGTCTGTACCGAGGGAATGAGCCGGAATGGGGTCGAGTGGGTGTGTATGAAGACCTGGGACTCCAGTATAGGTTGTTGTTCTGGCGTCCAAGCAGCCAAGATGCGATAAAACACTAAGTACCTAAGTAAAAGAGAACCCTACACTGATGAAACAGGCCTAAATCATAGTCTTTCCTGAGCTGACCAGGATTGGTAAAAGAGCACAAATGAAGCGAATGCTGATCAAACGACGAAGAGCAACATGACGACTAAGGCGTCGTTTCACGAAGCGCAGACAACCAAACGATTGCTCAACCAGTCCAATGCTTTATAGTTGAGATGAGTAAAGACGAGCTGGGCGCAGCTTTAGGCACTCCGATGCAGTGAGCTCCTTGACACACTCGGTGCACTGCGAATCGTCGCCGCCACTTGCAAGCGCTGAGTTCGCCTTGGCACTAGGGCCGCTGCTTTGATTTGCAGAGCCAGCGGGCGCTACCTGTGGTGTTGGTGTCTTGGATACAACTAGATCACCTAAGATCGCAGTGAGATGCGCAGCAGGTTCGGAGTGCTCGGCCTCTGCATAGATACGATGTGCAAATCCTAATTCAGGTCGAATCGGCATTGACACCCTGTAGTTACGAAGCGTGCGAATTGGCTTGGCATGAAGACGCTCTTTCAAACTTGCCAGTACATCTCTTTGACAAAGAAGGTCTTTAGGAATCCTCTGCTGGATGAGGGATAGGGAAGCATGGATGAGTGCAACATTCTCTGCCTCGAGCAGCTCTTGAGGAGTGCCCGTAGATGACGTCTGCTGCGGACCCAGGCCTGCTGGAGCTATAGACACGGGTGTCGACGAGTTAGCCTTGACGTTCACATGACCCAAAACGTGGTCGATTACACCAGCCTTGAGAGCCTCAATGGGAGTCAGGCGGCGCGCGAAGAAGATCAAGTCTCGTATCAGTCTAGGGTCAGGAATCTTGGCGAGCAGGATAGTACGGAGACCGTCTGAAAGCTGGAAGTTGACGCGCGCCAGAGGTATGCTGAAGCTTCCTCTGTGACGCGGCATAATTCGAAAGTCATGAACAAGCGAAAAGAATGCTCCACCACCAATAGCGTGGCCCGAGATTGCTGCTACGGTAGGCAGGGGAAAGGAGAGGACACGCGCTAAAAGCGTGTTGAAGCGATGCGAGAACCCATCCACAAAGGTTGGCTGATGATGCTGCTGTTCAGCAAGCCACTGCAGGTCAAGTCCAGTTGAATAGTATTTAGAGTGACCAGTGGTGATTATACTCGTTGCCCCTGGGTCTTGCTCTACAATGTCCAGTGCTTCGTTCAGGGCAGTGATGAGTGTGTCTGAAAACTTGTTTTGTCCATGCTTTGGATGGTAAACAAGGAGGGCGTGGGGTGAGTCGGTGAGGAGAGCACTTGGTGAGTGTTCGATCGGGATCATGCGCGAGGGTATTCAAGTCGCTCGGGGTCTCAGTCACTTGAACCTGCCTCACAAGCTCCAACGCAGGCAAAGACATGAGCAATTCCGTAATAATCTGAACGTCATGCCGGTTCATCTAGTGCCACAACGACTCGTGGGATCGCGAGCAGAGGGTGCCTACCTTCATTGTGATAATGTAGTTGCCTTGGCTTCTCTCCAGGACGAGGACACCGAAGTCCTTCACGAGCTGGAATGGCTCCGACATGGCTGCATACGCAATAGCTTAGATGAGCTGACTTGAAACCGCCTCGCGAGTCTACACGGCGGGGACGTATCCCAAGTGGAAGTACAAGTCGGGAGTTCGGTGTTAGGGAAGGGCTCTCATGGGGAGGATCTGTGAAGCGGCAACATGAACAGATAAATTTGCCTGAGCTGGAGGAGCTGTCCAGCCATATAGAGTAGGTTATATCGGCACACACCCTCGCGGATCCCTAGATATTCTTCATCCGAATCTCTGCACGTGAACCATCCGTTATTTACCCCACAGTGGTCAATAGCGTTGCTTTTGCGGAAGCGCGCTCATGTACCCTTGTCAACGTGTTTGTGCAGACATACTGCGATATATCCTATATTATTTCGATACCGTTCTCTCCACCCGGGACCCGCTTGACTGTGGATGTGACGCAGGGTCTGGAGCGAGAGAATTGCGGGTTTCGAGGATACATGGGGTTATTTCACAAAATAAAAATCCAAAACAAACTTTCACGGCTCTCATGAGTGACGTGCACCCATGCGCATCACTACCCGAATCCGATCACATGCCGCTCTGGCAGCCGTCGCAGCCAGGAATCTCCCCACTTGGATGGCTGGTCTGGTTTGAATCCAGGCTTCGTTTCGGTCGACCGCCGAGAGGACAGGACAGGGATGTGGGGGCAGGGAGCCGTCCCGAGGCCGACCGAAGGTATTTATGCACCCCTGAGAGGGAAACAAGGGGTGGAGACTTACTCTTCGAAATCGATGCTGGTAGATTGGTAATAGTGTGAAAGCGCGCGATGATCGAGCGAGTGTGACATAGAACCGAGTGCAGATGATGGACATCGTTGCGTCGTGGAAAATATCCGGTTAGTTGGTCTACGAACCCCCCTCACGGCTCCGGATCCCTCGCCAGAGAGAATCTCCCAGGCGAGCCCTGTTGCCGCAGTACTCGAACCGCGCGGAGTTAGGCGATCCTCGATATGACAGCGGAGATACTACCCGACGGCATTCAAGATCATCCCATGATCCTTCTCACCGCTGGGTAGATCCCACTATATAATCCGTTACTCACGAAGTTCTGCTTGCAAACCCGACCATTCCCTGAAACAGAAACTTCTCTCGACCATCCACTGCTGTCTCGACTTCGAAGACGCTGGCTGGAAGTCCGAGAGGGTAGCACCGTACACAGAGCGCTGGGACAACCACTCGTGTGCGTGTGTTTTCGTGAGTCGACGGCAGAGACGCCGACAACCCGAAAAAAACAGTGTGGAGCGTCGAGCAAGACTACGAGATCACGTCTTGTGTGCGAGTGTGAGCGTGGAAACTTAACAAGATGTCAAAGGCAGCGATAAACCAGATTGTCGCTTCTATTGCGAAGCTGGCAACCGCCGGCTCACAGCAGCAGCAAGAGCAGCAAGAGCAGCAAACGCTAACTTCCAGTCTCGCACAGCACGCGAGCAACCTCAATACGTATTCCATCTTTAAGGAGGTCTCTCGGCCAACCACCGTGGAAGATGGTATTCGAGCTAATTTTACACACCCTCATGCAGTGAACCTTGTACTTGCCCGAGGAACGCGACTAGAGGTCTACACACTGCGAACCCACCCTAGCCCACACCAGGCTACGCTAAACGAGTTGCGCGCATACTACCAAGCCGACTATGGCATCAATGCTGGAAAAGAATCCACGACATACTATCCTCACTTGCATGAGTCGCAGCCTGTGAGGTCTTCTCAGGGCAACTACTTGGACCCCCTGGCAGCTGCCGCGTGCCAGCCAGATGTTTTGCGACGGTCCCATCTAATATTGGAGTTTTCGCAACATTTGCACGGTCGCATTGCGGCAATTCGCGCAATTCGTTTCCGCGGCTACGACTCGGATGCTCTTTTGATTGCATTTTCTGATGCACGCCTTTCTGTTCTGGGTTTCGATCGAGCGACTCAAAGCCTGGTGACTCTTGGAGTCCATTCAATGGAGGAGGCCAAGCCAGACATGGCCTTGGAGTTTGAACGCGAGATTGTTCCACACATTGCCGTGCATCCCGAGCAGAGTGCAGTGCTTTTCACGGCATTTGATACTCATTTGTGGGCCTTTGAGCCTGGCACGAATATCCCTCTGCCACCACCTAAGCCGAAGGCGCCTACATCGGCTAATTCAGACATGGAGTCTTCGGTAATGAGCACCGAGACGTTGCCTGGATCAGAGCTAGCTGACACCGGCGACATGGTAGATCCTAACGTAGCAGCTGCATTGGGCACGCTGCGGTCGCCGCTTGGTACTCCTTTCCACATTTCAGCCACCTCCATCCATCCTCACGCATACCGCATTAAGGATGTGTGCTTCCTCTCAGGGTTTTCTGAGCCCACAGCCCTTGTTCTGACGGAGCAAAACTTTACGTGGGCAGGTCGTTATGCAGTCGCCCGCAACACATGCGCCCTTAGTTTGGTTGCAATTTCTGTGTCCACGCGGTCCGTGCGTGTGCTTGCCTTCATCCCAGATCTTCCACATGATTCGGAGGCCCTCGTTCCACTTCCAGCGCCGCTTACAGGAGCGCTCTTGATATCTTCCGCGCTCATCTTCTATATTGCAAATCATACGATTGGCTTTGTACTGGAAACAAATGACCAGGGCGATCCAGAAGGCGTATTTAACGCCAAGAAAATGCCGTCAATGGCTGGCAAAGGTATCAGCTTCGCACATGCACATGTCATGCATCTTGCCACACGAATTGTTGAAGAGGACGGGTCTACTCTTGCCACACTGCCCAAGCTCAGTTTGTTGACAGCACCACCTGCCAATGTGCAACCGGCCAGCTTCCATTCGTTGCCCACGAGCCGGACCGCTGACTTCTCGTTAAGAGCACTTTTGCGAACAAGCTCCGAGTCTGATACTGACTACATGGATGTAGTGACAGAATATGCAAATGCGCTTCGCGAGTATAACGTAGCGCTCACTCGTTCTCAGCTTCGTGCTGTGGATTTACTCGTCTGTCTCCACGACGCGAAGGTCATGGTCCTGACAGTCACTATGCGCGGCAACAATCAAGCACAGAATATGACGATAAGCAAGGTTGGCGAGGCGAATCCTCCTGCAGTTCTCTGTCAATTGACACCCACAGTCGTGTTCCTGGGATCAAGACTTGCAGATTCTCTCCTAGTTGAGGTGCATCGTGCAACCGACGAAGAAGTTCTGAAGCAGATTGAAGCGGAAGAGCAGGAGGAAGCTCGGCTGTTGGCTGAGGCCGAGGCTGCCAGGGCCAAGGCACGACAACGGGCACTTGAGCAAGAGGAGGGTCAAGACGTGGAATCCTCAACTGAACTAGACTCCGCGGACACCAAACAACAAGAGGAGTCAGATGAGTCTAAGGCGCTTGCTTCTCACGATACGAAAAGTCAGAAGAAAGATAATTCACTCGATAGCGAGTTCGCGGCGCTATTTGGCCTTGGTACAGATTCACAGAAAAAGAAAGCTGATGACGCTGACACCTCCGAAGACTTGCTTCCTGCTGTTTCTCGGGTTCGCGACGCAAGCCAGCGAATCGTGTGGACTCTTACCATTCGGGACTCTTTCCCGGGAAATGGCCCGCTTGTTGATGTTACAGCCGTCCCAGAGGCAGCTCCTGAACTTGATGAGGGAGTCGATGATAATGCTGTCCGAACCGCTCGCAACCCGCTGACAGGCAAGGTGATGCAGTATCCCAACCCTCGACCTGCATCTGAGTCTACGCCATATGCCAAACCACCAGCTCCTGGCAGAACGTCGCTTGTTGCAGCAGGTGGATTCGATCGTTCGGGTGAAATCCTTGTCTCGGATGAGGGTGTTGCTCCTACGCTGCTTTCACGTTCCCATATTCCATTTACTGCTGATAATGCTCGCGCCTTGTTCACGCTTACCCTAGCAAAGTCGCCCCATGCCTCGGCGCCAGCGGCGCTCCTTGCGGCCTATAACGCCAAGTCAAACCAGATTGAATCCAACTCTTCGCAGCCAAAGAAAGGCCACAAAGGGAAAAGCAGCAGTAACAGCAGCGGAGATGCAATGACTGTTGATGACCCCGATACGGGAGTCGCGCAGATGCAGGAGATGCTAACATTTAGATTACCGATGCCAATTGCGCGCGCGATTGAAGAGCTCGCTACTCGAAGTGGCTCAAGCCACCATACCGATGCGCTCAGTCTTCATGATGTCTCCCGCGCGCAGGAGCTACTCCGTATGTATCCGAAGGTACGAGACGGCGCGAGTCATGCGGTGGATGCACTAAAGCGCATTTCAGATGCCAGAGCAGTCCAAAGTGATCTTGAACGAGCATTGCATGAGATTATTGGGGCGGAAGGCGCACAGGAATATGAAGGTACAACCAATGTGCTGGTTGCGCTGAGCAATTTGAAGCGCGAACTTCGACGTCGCCGACCGCGAAAGTCATCCCAGAGCGCAGCGAGCCATCAGGATTCTGATGTGAACGAACCACTGCTGGGACGAAAGCGAACGCTTGAGTCGGCTGCGAGCGACTCAAGTGAAACCCTTATCACGTTCCACGGTCTGGACTTTACAGCCGCTGATCTTCTCTCTGACCCAACACTTGCTATTGCGCTCCTAGCATATGAAGCTGCTGTGGCATACTGGGAAGAGCGCGTTGAGGCAGCGAAGGCCGCCTTCGTCAAGGAGCGTATTCAGGAGTTTTCTGCACTTGCAGGCCACATTCCTACTGCAACAAGCATCTCCTACGACCTAGTCCCTGATACATTGGATCCCGACGCTACATTGGCCGCATCGGTCGCTGCCCATACCGATGCGTACCCTCTGGTTCTCATTTCCGGCGACCACTGCACAGCACTCTTCGCACCCGCAGCTCCTACCCGATATTTGCGCGTGAGGGAGGTTGATCAAAACTCACCGAACGGATTCCGCCTGAGAGAATCAACACCCAATGAGCTCCTTGCCGGACTCCGGAAGGGTGAACTGCTCGAAGTTCGCCCTGATTCCGCCCTTGCCCTTTCCAAGGGCTTCATGCTTGAGGAGCCTACACTATGTGCTGGACACATCTTTGGTGCACTACGTGGCATCGTCCAGATTACACCCAAGCGCATCCGACTTCTCGATTCAACGGGGTGCTTGCTTGCCGATACAGCGGTTAGCTCACTTCTCACTGGTGATGCCGATCGATCCGCCGCAGCCTTATCGACGACTGCTGCGGGTTCGACCGGTGCTGAATACTTGCGTGAAACCGTCATTGTCGACGCCTCCATCTGTGATCCTCATGTAGTCGTCCGTTTGAGCACTGGTGCAATGAAGCAGCTTGTGTTCAATGCACATCCAGCAAAACGCCACTGGTACGATATTATTGATCTCAGCGGCCCCTTAGGCGTTGACCCCACTTCGGTTGTATCTAGCAGGCTGCTGAACGTGCCGGCACCGGAACTTGTGGCGGAGGCAACACTCCGTCACAATGAACAGCGCAAACGTGATAGCCCGGACGCGCAGACACTACCCCCGTTCCCTATTTCCGACCCATCAGGCCTAACGTCGCTTACCGACGTGCTGGCTTATCTCATGCCACAGTCGGAGCACTCTCCAGCGGCTATTACTGCCTTTACCATCGCCCGCATTCCAATTGTCAAGTTACTCCCAACGCTTTATGCAGCCCATGCCCGCTTAGCGCCGCTGGCTCTCGAGGAAGCTGAGAAGAAGTTGAGTAAACTCTCTTCATTTGCCAGACAGCAGTTAATGGAAGCCCTTCGTCAGACTGCTGCTTCAGGCCAACTTCAAGACGGAGTTTTGATGCGAGAACTTGAGGAGTTGTTTTCCGAAAGTGGTATCCAAAGCGGCACGCTGGGAGCAAAGTCCGAGAAAGGCAAGACGAGCGAGGAAGTTCTTACGGTTCAGGCCGAGGCTGAGGATGAACTGGATATGCTTCTTATGAGTACATCAGCAGCTTCAACAAAGAAATCGCAGCCAACCCAGGATCGCGCAACACGAGATAGCGATGAGAAGAGCGTAGCCTTGTCAGTTCCAGATGCTGGCAGGGATGTACATGCGAACGTACGACCCAGACATCCATTTCCATGGGAGCAGCTCTATCGGGAAACTTATGTGTGGTTGTTGTTCGTCGCAAGACCGTCGGTCTTGGATGTGTATGATCTCGCGACCCGCAAGAAGGTTTTCTCGAGTGCCTCACCCGCTACGGGATTAGCGTTCCTACCAAATCACGTCGCGCAGACCCTTCCCGCGACACCCTTCTCCAAGCTGGCGCGCACTGTTGCGATGACGACCACATCTATTTTGCAGGCCAATGCAGGGGAGCAACTTAGCGCAGTAGCGCAAGGTTCTGTGAAGCACCTAGTTAAAGCGCAGCACGCAGAGGATGCTACACTTGCCCGAAACAATGTAAAGACCGCGGTGTCTGAGGCCCAAGAGCTTCTGGTCAATTGCGCTGGCCTTAATCCAGAATCCGCTCCACCAGCTTTGGCACTGAACGAAACGCCAGCAGTGGCCGAGCTTGCAGTTGCCCATCTATCACCACACGATCCGTGGGGTGAGATCCAAGTAGCTGCAGCACTGGACAATGGCGACGTGAATATCTACCGTGTTCATGTCTGGGAGACGCCTGCGCAGGTGCAAGCTCTGCGCTACATTCTGCTCGCTCGATACCTGGCTGCTGGGCTCGTGAGCGGTGGCAAAGATGAGCATGCTCCCGTCACTGCGGACGAGCTTGCGGGTGCCATGCTCCAAGCTTTACCCTTCGTTGGAGGTGTTGCTCCCCCTCTTTCCACGCTCGTTCCATCAATTGGTTTGCCTATTCGCCTTGTGCGCGTTAATCACAATGCAATCACTCGGCCTGCACTTAGCATCATCGAAGAACTTGACAAGATTGCCGTCAGCGCTGGCTTGCATGCCTTGGAATACGAGCCATCTGCGCTAGTCTCTGCACTTGCTGCTGTTGTGGCTGATCCTGCGGTACCACCCCCAGAACCGTTACCAGTGCCACCATCTGGCGAAATGAAGTCCGAGGACGCTTCTTCTGAGCATGTCGCTTCAGTCGAGTCAGCCACAGCCATCTTGACCCATGGTGTCATCACGCGCACACGTCTATTGCGGTCCATCTTTAAGCCAACCCCATGGATGCTCTCCCACAGCTTCTCTCACACGTCACGTCTGGCCCTACCCGCTATTGTGCGTCCGATGGGATTCCGGCGACTAAGCGGGTTTACTGGAATTAGCGGTGTAGCCGGCTGGCTTGTACTGGGCGCACGGCCCACGCTCCTCATTGCACAGCGTGGGACAAGTCAAGGGAGCCTATCAGCAGTGGCGCTCTTGCACCCTACTAGAGCTCACTTGGCTGCTGTCCCTATCCTTGGTACTGCTCCAACTAGGACGACACGGTTTGCTGCCCTCGGAGCCTTGAGCCACAACTATCTCTGCGCTGTGCCTATCGTGCTCCCTAACCCAATTCGACGAAGTCGTCTCGTGATAGCTACTGCTTCCGGTGAGCTCCAGACTTTTGCGCTTCCATCGCTCTTCCCCTCACATTTGCCGCGACCTCTTCCGCGTTCTGAACGTTCAGCATGGACCGCCCACCTCACTGAAAGCTATGCTAACCTACTTCAAATGCGAGCCAATAATAGGCGCGGTATCGAAACTGAACATGCGGCCGAAGTTCGCGCCCAGGCGCATCGACTCACACGTAATGACCAGCAACGGGAGTCGAAACAACTTGGGGCGGCAGCACTCGCGTCACGCTCAAGTGTTGTTCAAATCTTGGCTTATCTCCAATTGAGTTCTGGAACATCCGGTACATCAGACATCCAAGTGTCTCTGTCAACATTGCCATGCCTTGCACCCTCACGAGCAAGCACTCTGTTGTGCGACTATGACTACTTATTGGGTGCGGACCCACTCGGGTATGCGCCGGATGAATCGGCCTTGCCAGAGTCTCTCGTTAGAATCGATTCCAACATGGCTACGCGCCATATTCTAGTCAAAAGTCGTGTGCAACACGTCGTATATCACGCACCTACTCATACCGTTGCGGTTGCAATCGTGAATACGGTCCCATCCGAGCCTATCGAAGAGACCACAGATCGCTCTGTGCTGCCGACAGAGACACGCTATAGTATCATTTTCTATGATGCGTCGACCTGGCGCATCGTGAGTCGCTTCGAAAATTTCGAGGAGAACGAGAGTGTTGTTTGCATGACCTTGACCTGGATAAAGGGCAAGAGTTTAATTACATGTGGTGTAGCCATGCACAGCCGATTGGATACCGCATCTAAGGGCAAAATTGTCGTGTTGGAGCCTTACTACGCGATGGGTGTCTCTCATAGTGGTGAGAGACAACGCTTCCTAAAGCTGCACCATTGCAGTCGACGTGAGCTCCAACCTGTCACATCCATTTGCGCAATCGATAACCTCATTGCAGCTACTTGGGGCCAGCGCGTGATGCTGTATGACTATGACGGAGAAGAAGGCCTGATTGGTAAGGCGTTCTACGACTGTGATTTCTGGAGCGTTGGCTTGCGCTCAGTGCGAAACCTGCTCGTCGTTGCAGATTTATATCGCAACGTACAGCTTTTGGTATGGGATAAGGTTACTCGAACATTGCAGCTCCTTGGTAAGGCACAGGAGCACTTTGAGGCCATTCATATGGACCTCATGTTCGACAATGGCAATGTCAACATGGTGATCTCCGATGTGCGCCGCAATGTCCAGTTCATTCGATACCTGCCAACACGCATTGATAAGGTTGGTCGCCGTCTTTTCCCAAGAGCAGATATTCACGCGGGAACGCGTCTATGCCATTTCCTTTCGCTGAGAGTAGCTAGTCCCACACTCGTCGCTGACACGCAGCTAACGAATCTTGCAGCTCTCCTCGCGACTACTCCTTACGCTGCAGCGGCACCCAACATCTTGCGATGTCGCCGCGATCCCGTTCAAGTGGTGCTTCATTCTCCATCCCAGAGTGAGCGAGCGTTCCCTCCGGGTGCTTCTAACATCCCGTTAAGACCAAACATGCAGCAAACCATGCTCTATGCGGGCACGCAAGACGGGCATTACGTTACAATCGCTCCCATCGACGAAGCCACCTACCGCCGTCTCGACATGATCTGTGCGTTGTTTGCGGCCATGATGCCTCATAGCGGTGGCCTCAATCCACGACAGTTCAGACTCTACAAGGGTCCGGTTACAGCGCATCGTGATGGCGCAGTGCAGCGGTGCATTGCGGATGGAACACTACTGGAAATGTATTTGCAGCTTGATCTGCCCCATCAGCTCCAAATCGCCCAAGCGGCTGGCGTGAAGCCAGCGTACATCACTGATGCACTGTTGAGGTTTGAGTTGGCAACCCAGTTGTACCCACTGTCATGGTAAGTTTTCTATCATGTCTGAGGATTACATGCTGTTCGATGCAAAGTTCCCTTCATTATGTACACTAGTCTGGCTCAGCCACATTCAATACAGTCTTGCTTTGCACAGTTTTATCCCAACGAGCGAGTTATTGTTGATTGTCCTGAGCTGCACTGCATTTCTTCGCGTAACAACTATAGTTGGCATACTCCCGTGTTCGCAACGACATCCTGTACTCAGTCCCAACACGCACACAAAGCGAACCTGAGCAGCCCAAAAGTTGTCTGTGACCAGAGCCGGGGGTGCTAAAATATGCCACAGTGTGCAAGTGTTCAGAAGGATATATCTCGCGTGCGATCTGTGTCTCACGATGGAAACGCTATTCATTGTCTAGAGCGCAGAGTCACACGCATGCTCGTGTGCAGGTGCAACGTGAAATTCCAAGCTTGCCCCGATAAATAGACCACAAAAGAAGATTCGTGCTCGATGCAGACGCACTCTTTCGACTTCTCACATGGATTCGCCTTTACCATGCACGCTTGTAGATCCTTCCACGTAGAAATATGGCTGACGAAGACGAAGAGACGAAGGGACTCGGTGAGGAGGCTGTACGTAGTCATTTCGGTCAGGTTCAATACGCGAAACCAGCATCCCAACGAATCTTAAGTCGCCTTTTTCGGGTTGTCGAACCCTCAACGACCGCGAAAGAGCATTAAGGAGAGTGTAAACTTCATAATTGCTTTGTATCTCATCCCAACTACTCGACACACACATCTTACATGTAGGAGCTCCAACGGATAACCGCTGTCGCCAACCAAATCCGTTCGGATCTGAGCGCCGGCAACGCGCGTGGCGCTTTGATGGCCGGCATCAAGGCATTCCCACCTAAGGTACCCTTGGAGGCCGCAAAGGAGGCAGCAGCGCAGGCTATGCTCACTGTTTTCTCTGTTATTGAGCGCGCCGCGCTTGAGGCAGTGATTAAAGAACTCGACGAGAACGACAGGTACGTAGCAGGTCCACGATCAGGACTCAATACCCATCCTCATCTCCACGAATGCCTCCGCCGACATTGAGGTGAGGCCTAGGACGCGTCGCAAGGTGCCTCATTATTCCTCCCCCACATGCTGTTTCATCTCTCATTGCTTGACTCAACTCCTGACTTTCCCGTCTAGGGCCACTCTGATGAAGTATGTCTTCAAGGTCATGTCACTGCAGACTGAGAAGAAGGTCTACGACATCTGCCTTGCTGCACATGCCAAGCTTGTTGAAGCAGTACGTAGCTCATACCAACAACCCCGACTTGCTCAATATGAATCCACTCTGCGTGCAGCATGATCCTCTCCCCTTCAAACACGCTTCCTGGACTAATCCTCCATGCTCACTCTTTCACCATGCAACATATAGGGCGGTCTTGGCATCATCATGAAGACCTTCTCTGACAAGAACGTGTAAATCCGACGGTAATTCAGCAATTGAAGCTGGAGTTTGCATACACACTCACTCGTAATGAATAAACCTCGACCTGGCTTCAGAGCTGGGCCGTTGCATGAAGAACATGGGTTACATGCGTTATTGTGTGATGGCGTTGAGGCAAAAGTGTGCGAACCGCCTCTACTTTCGTTGCGTACAACCCGACGCCGGGCTCGTATGTACGTGCTCGGCACGACAACACGCGTGTGCCTCGTCGATCTCGAAGAAACTGTGACGGATTCAAATCCGGGCCAGGACGGATGGATCACAAGACAGAAATCATGTTGAGGACACGAGATAAAAACGGTGTTTTTCAGTGTGTTCTAAGAGTGTAGATAGGGTTTTGGCGAGTGTGACTGGTCTCTAATGTCACGAGAACCCATTATTCATGATCAGAATACCTTTTGGACCAGATACTTGCATCATTTTCTATTGTCATCCGATCGATCTTGAGACCCGAGCAGAGGATAGCCCAGCTCTGCGCGCGGTTCACCACCTTCTCGGAGCAGGACGAGTCTGAATACCTGTGTATGGTCGAGGGTACATAGGTTCTCTTACGACATCCACAAGCTGTTTCCGCAGCCTGTGAATTTGCTCACACTACGTGCGCGTGGGAGGGGTTTGAGAGACGAGCTCTGAGTGAGAACAAGTGGTGTGACTCGAATGGATGATCTGACACTCGAGAATAGTGCTACCCGAGACATTTGTGACTCATTCGATATACGTGGACACACGTCATATCCCGCAACTGCGCACTCCGGCTCTAGGGAGCAACACCCACACCCACACACAGGATGGATCGATTAAAGGATCTGGTGCGCCAGGCGAAGTCGATTGCTTACTCCGACATCGAGAACAAGGTTCGCGAGGCCACAAGCAACGAGCCCTGGGGACCCTCAAGCACCCTGCTGAGCGAGCTGGCTCAGGCAACGAACTTTCAAAATGAGGTGTATACCGAAATGGTAACGATGCTCTGGAAGCGTCTGCTTCATGAGGGCCAGCCCCGACACACCCTTAAGGTGCGTAATGACAAGACCAGAAGTACTGAAAGCAGCAGAGCAATGTCTTGCAGCCCCCTCCTGCTCAGGGGCATGAACTCGCCTTGTTTGATCTCGCAGTGATTGAGATCGTTACTCATGAACAAACCTTCATTCCCCTCAACTTTGCTGTACTCGCTTAACTTATAGGCACTTATGGTCATCGAGTACCTTCTGAAGCGAGGTCACGAACGATTTATTGAGCTCTGCCGACGCAATATCGCCACGATTGCCGATCTCGCGCGCTACCGCTTCATCGACGATAAGGGCGAAGACAAGGGTGATCCAATCCGTAAGAAGGCTAGTACTGTAGTTGAACTCCTTCGTGATACTCAACAGCTTGAAGCCTTGCGCGATGAGGCTGAGCGCCTCGCCCGTGAGGACAAGTTCCGTGGCTTCTCTAACGATTCCTACGATCCTCGCTACCAGCGATCTGACCCAACGTCCTTCAGCTCGGCAACCGCGGCTGCCTCTGAGTTCAACCGACGAGGTAGCGGCACGTCCCTCCCCCCCGCAAGCTATGATGCAGACCCCTTCGATGATGCACCTGCGTCCAAGCCAAGAGCTAGCGCTGCCGCTGCCGCAGATGACGATCCTTTCGGAAGCGATGAGTGGAGCAAGCCTGCGTCCGGTGCTCCTCGCAAGTCGCAGTCGTCTGCAGATCCCTTTGCAGATCCCTTTGCTGCACCGGCCGCACCTGCCGCACCCGCTGTATCCGCCGCACCCAAGCCCGCTGCACAGCAGTCCGCCCTTGCTCCAACTCTAGACCCTTTTGGTTCTTTGCCTGCAAGCCATGCAGCACCTGCACCTGTTGCCGCCGCTGCCGCAGCAGCAGCACCTATCAGTGTTCCAGCACCTGCTAGCGCAACTGGTGATCGTCGCCGTCAGACAGCAACAAGTCAAGGTGCTCAGGCGGCAGCAGCAAAACAAGCAACCACCCTGGCAGGGTTGAATAATGATCTCTTGAGCAGCCTCACCTTTGATAGCGCTACAACCTCTAGCACTCCTGCTGCGAGCTCGTCATCTGGTCCTGCGTTTGACATATTTGGTGGATCTGGTACAGCTCCCGCAGCCGCTGCCGCCGCCGCCGCGCCTAAGGCAACTACAGACTTCGATGCGCTTTTCGACGCAGCCCAGAAGCCTCAGACACAACAGCCTGGCTTTGGCCAGCCTGCATTCGGCCAGCCTGCATTTGGTCAGCCTGGCTTCGGTCAGCCAGCGTTTGGCCAGCCGGCAGGCTTTGGCCAACCCGGATTCGGCCAAATGCCATTTGGACAGCCAAACCCGATGATGATGCAACAACAGATGATGATGCAGAATCAGCAACCGTTCGGTGGCTTTGGGCTTCCTGCGCAGCCCGCGCCTGGATTTGCGCAACCTCAGCAGCCTGATGTTTTCGCAGCTGCTCTCTTCAGCTCGCCTACCTCGACCACCTCAGGATCTTCATCCGCTGCAGCCTCCTCTACACGATCTGCGGCTCCCCCTCCGCGCGGTAACGACGCATTTGCGTCACTGGAACAGTTTGTAACGAAGTAAGGAGAGGACCACGTATGCTTCGTCATTCCAACGACTGCTCGCAAGCTCAATTAAGATTGAATGTCATGCGCTCCAGATATACGGAGGATGTTTTTAGACTTGGATAATTACGGTTATCCAAACTTCAGCCTCCAAGCCCACATCGCGCGCGTTGTTTTGACCAGCCTGCTACGGTACGTCTTTGTTTCATTTACGTAGAAATGTTTACTATGCAGACACCATATCGTTCCTTTGCTTCGTCTGATCGTGGAGCACCTACGTGTTGTACCATAGCTACTTCCGAAACTAAGCATATCCCATACGTAATCATCATAATAAACATCAGAATAAAAAGTTGCCGTATTGAACTACCAATAGGTTGATCACAACAGAGCAGTGACCCATACGGACTTCTCGTCCTGCCCGTGAGTGACGGGTGGCAGCTGGAACCCATTCAGTCCCAAGTCACGACAAACGGCGCTTTTCGAATCTGCGATTTTAGAACCAACTGGACTTAATTTCCAACATTCCTGGATCTCGCGACATAGGTAAGCCCTGCGTGATACAACGCATCCTGTCGACGTGAAGCCACTAGCCACACCAAAACTAGGCGGCCAACCCGCGCCTACCGCCGGATCCAAACCAGGAAATGCATCGAGCCTGCTGGGCGACCTTGAGCTCACGGCTCCTGGCATTCTGGCTCGCGCTTTGCTTGCATGCAACACGTGGGTATGCGGCGCTAGCGGACGATCCGCCCATATCCAAGTCGCCTGATGCATTCACACCACAGTATATTGATAATCCTGACCCGTCGATGCCAACAGCGCCGTTGGGATTCGTGCCTGTGTACCCTACCATCGATGGACTGCACTTTGTGGTAAAGCTGCTGAGCGAGGACGAGAGTAAAGAGTATCACATGGTGCTCGAATCGACGCAAGACCAGACCTATTTCTTTGACAGCACAACCTGCCAGAAGTACAAAGTCAACGGATGCTTCCCCCAGACTCTGGACGAAGGCTCGACCAACCTAAGAATGTTCTTTGGACTGGATGATAATGGGGTTCTAGTCTATCGATACGGCCCTCACCCTTTCATCGCTTCCATGCACGCGCACACGCATAGGCGTGAGACGATTTCTGCTATGCCTCAGAAACCTCTCACCTTAGACGGTACGCTGGCACCTGAGCTGATCCAGGTTCTTCAGGGGAGCAATCCCTTGTCGATCAGTCGTTTTAATCAGTCGCATGGACTCATAAGTGTGATTGCCCGTAGATCCAAGCAGGGTGGAGACCAAACTTGGATCTTAGGGCGGCAAGGTATTGGCATCGACTTGTATCAGCCAAGGCTTGATCCCTCCCTCACCAGTCCTGAAGACGCTATTCAACGACTTCCAGACCCTGAGGATTCGATCACTCCTTCTCATGCAGAAGCGGACTTGTTTAAGTTTGGCTGGCTGCCTCCGCGATCTGAATCTCGTCTATACTTGGAAGGTGTTCCTCCTGCCTTTAAGGACAAGATTTCATGGCAGGGTTTCAATGCCTCACCTAGCCTCTGCCTGGAGTGTATTTTTCACCTTTACTCACTTCGACTTTGTGGAATTCCCATTCACACCCTCGCTGGGCAAGGTCCTCTACCTGCGCTGGTCGACTTGGCGGTAACCGGTCTAGGACTACCCCAACCTATCTTTGACGCAGTGATGAACTGGATACCATCACTTTGTGTCACAACACCTTTCCACCATTGCTTTTTCACAGGAACGCTCAAGGACGACATGCCTACTTCGCTGCCAGTGTTGTCCTTCAGTCTAAATCGGCCTCAAGACGCCAGTGACAATCCCGAAGGCGCGCATGAAACGCTCTATTTACCTCTGAGTCAGCTGATCCTCCCCCTGACATATTCTGTTGGAACGCAGCATCCCCACCTCCATCGGCTCGCGATTTTCCCCCATGCACCAAACTTTGCCAGCCGAGTTATCTTTGGCACTCTCCCTGCATCAGCCTTCTACATGCACATGTGGACCGACGGCGAAGAGAAGACTGAGTACAACAACCGGATTTGCCGTTGTACTGGGATCGGATTCGCGAATAAGCTCTTTTTCGAGCAGCAAACATTGAACGCAAACTTCTCGAAAATTGTAGTTGAATCGAACGAACTTAGTCCAAATCCCAAGTCTGGAGTGCCACTACGTCTGGCGATCAATCATCAATGCCGCCCCCCTGTGACATGCCAAGGGATGCAAACTCGTGATATGCTCTCCAACCGGTGCATCGATCCAAAGTGTGATGCGTATTTATTCTTCAGGCTTAACTCTAACACGCACATGTGTGAGCTATCCCCTGTATTCTATGTTCTAGCCTCGATCCTGTTCGCACTATTCGTGCTTCTTGAGTTATTCTTGCTCTGGTGCGAACGCCGAACGTATCCAACCATCATGCGGAATGCCCCACGCTATTCCCTAGCAAACCAGCAGCAAGAGCCCCAGGGTCCGCTTGCTCGGTTAATTGGCCGTCTTCGGACGTTAACCCGCGGCGGTCAAGAGAGAGCGGACGCGGAAACAGACGAAGATGAAGATGAAGAACTTTCGCCGTCCTACCCCGAGGATGATGTGGAAGAAAGGAAGAACGACGTTGATGATGATGATGCCAGGTCTCGTCGTTCAAATTCAGGCACCGCTCATCATTCAGCTGGCTCAGTGCACAGTCAAAGAAACCGCCAGCGAACCGCTCTCGCGCGGCTGCGATGAACCCTGAGACTCCTCAGGTTTCTTTAGTTTTTCCTGTGCTACGGTGTTTATTCTAACGCTTGTCAGTAATGTGTGAAGTCATAAATTAGGACATAGCTTTATTCCATGGCGTTTTGTGCTGCATTTTCATCGTCGCCAAGCCGCTCTTTCGCCGTAGACTCGAAAGCATATTCAATCTTCTTCGCCTCTTCGACGAGTTTCTCTGTCTTCTCTTGCACAGAAGCCGGCATGAAGTCCTTTGACGCTGCATGAGACCCTCGAGAACCCTGTTGATTTCGTTTAAGGCCCATACCTAGCACATGGGCTTGAACAGTGACGCGGACGCGATCCGACAGCAACTTGTTCAACTCGTCCTCGCTCAGTGCTGCATGTGGATCGCTTGGGTTTGCGAGCGCCTGCTCCATCGCCTATCAAAGTAGAAGGACACATGACAAGATGCAGGTTCGTTAGAACGTTGAGACGCTAGACAACTCGTGGAAGGAGTCTAACCATGATAGCCCACTTTTCGCTGCATTACACTCAGCTGAACGTACCGACTTGATCTTTCTGCGAGCCTCTCGCTCTAGCTGCCTAACGCGCTTCATTGAAGTCGTCTTCATCAGCAATCCGTGATCGCCTTTCGTGGTGCCCATTTTCCTCGCGATCTTAGCACGCTCTCGAGCGCGATTGGGTCGAAGTTTCTGACGTCGGGCAGTCACCATGCCTATAGCGCCTAGTCTCTAATGATAACAGCAGTTCAAGACAGTCGTGGGGTTCGTGGAGGATGAGTCCAACAGTTCTACCACTGACAGTATGTCAACGCTGAGATGACTAAGATCCAAAAGCTCCAGAGCACCGCACTCAGTACACGTCAGTCCTGAATTCGCTTCGAAACGGGCAGGCCAAAGATTAGCAGCGCGCGTTAATTGTGAGGGGTATGCATGCTCCATCTCCCGAATCGGTACCAAACGGGTACTGGGACGCGTCTGCAAGAAGCGAGCGATGCTTCGCTGAATATGCTACTTCGTGGCCAGAGCTCTCCTGCTTCTCGTCCCACCCTCGAGAACGGAGCATAGCATGTCGTGTTCCAGCCGTACGATTCGTGCCTGCTGGAAGGGTGTTGTTCTACGCAGCTCCTTAGAGGTAGCGGTGCCACGGACTGCCTCATTCTTATCTCCAATCGTGGTGTACGCACCCACCTTCGCTCCAGTGCGTCAAGTGTGACAACAGAGGCTGCTAGGAAGCGGCTCACTGTTGTGGTCTTCTGTGCAGACATGCAAATAACCGCGCTTCCTACTAGGCCGGCCCAGACAACATTGCATACGGCTTGGAAATAGCTTCCAAATGTCTACACTACCCCGCTGAACAGGTCAATCAACATCGCAAGACAGGTATGAACCCAGCAATTGCATCATTCAAGCATACCCACAGTTTAGGTTGCATCGAAAAACACACAGTAGGCATGCCATGGGGCTGCCAATAATCGCTGGGCACTCGTCACCTCGGCACACCCTCCGCCACACCCGGTATTCCCTCCTATTCCCACCGATTGCAAGGCCGCTCCCCCGCCCCGAGAGCCGACTTTTCGCGTCGAGAGCCGGGTTTTAGCGTCAGAATCAGTCAGTGAGACAGAGTGAATACGCGTGTGATTTCGGGGGTTGGGGTTGTGGCTCGACTTGGAAACGGGGTGGCTACGCATGGCATGCACCATGCTCGCCTGCTGAACGTTTGATTGTTGTGTCGCTATGCTCTATTACCCTGCCCATGCAACGTGCTGGATTACGATATCTGCCTCAACTCTCACTGTGCCATCTAGACACGTACGACGGGCCACGCACCGTCAGAGGCAACGCAACTGTAGAGAGCGCGCTCTGGAACTCCATAATCTGGCACTGCCCCGTTGTTTGCTGAACCCATCCTACTTGAATAAGCGCTTGAAACACACCCACGAAACGCGGGCTCGCTTGCTTGCGAGTCGCGCTTGGGTCCAAGCGAGACAGGGACCCCAACTCAGGATTCTGGCCTTGTATTACATCGAGTTATCAACAAATATTAAGGCTGTAGCGCTACAGCGCAGCGTCTCTTAACTATCCAGCCATGGCCGACTCTGACGATCAGGGATACAGCTCAGAGAGCGAGACTGAGAACATGTTCAGCGTGCGAACGCGCAAGACAGACGCTGAAATTCGTATGGGCTACCTCGACAAGCGTGGCCAACGCAACCCAGCCTGGCGCAGTCGCTGGTTCGTGCTCCAGGGCGACCAACTTTTATACTTTAAATCGAGAGAGGCGACTTCTCCAATCAATGCTATTCGGATACGGCACTCGCTGATTGCCGAGTCCGAGGGTCGCCGGCCTGACGAGTACATCTTTGAGATTGACACAGGCACGCGCTTGTATTTTCTGCGAGCCCAAAGCGAAGCGGATATGCGAGCTTGGATCGACGTCCTCGTCTCACGCTCCGAAGCGCATGCAGAATGCCGGCGAATGGATACGCTCACATTGGTAACAGAGCAGGTTGAGCGTGTCAAGTCGGCAGTTGACGAAGCCATACTCGCGGATCTATCAGATGTTGTTGGTACACTGCACTCTGCCACGGCATGTCGACACTTTGGCAAGTTCCTTCTTGACCATGCCGAGAGCTGGGAGGAGTACCAGCAGCTGCTCTCTTCATTCCGTGAGGCGGTTGTGGCGCAGGTGGCCAAGCTTCAAGCGTTCAGAGACAGTGTCCTGCGTGAAGGTAGATCCCCACTAACTGCTATCCCAGCTTCCTCTCCTTCTCCGTCCCCTCGCTCAGGCTCAATAACAAGCCTTTCAAATCCCTACTTGTCTTCGCTAAGAGGCGGCCAAAATAGCCCACCATCGGACATGGAACTTCTCACTGCAGCCACGGCAGCACTTGAAGGAAGTCGCTTAGCTTTGGCCTCTGTCACGATGCCTCCCTCACCACTGTTCGAGGGATCTGGAAGCGATATATGTGACGAGGCTTTTGCGTCAGTGGGACTGAGCCAGAAGACGTCCACTAAATCTGCAACAATAGCTGCATCTCTGATCGGTAAGCTTCTGCTAGATCCCCAGAACCATCCGCTTGGGGCCATTCCAGTCATGCCGCTACCTTCAGCGCCAACAAGGACAGAGGGAGATTCCGAGCCAGTCGCTGATGTGTCGACTGAAACATCTTTGCGGACGTACCAAACCACGGCGGAAGGCTTTTTGAATCGGAATACCACCTACACGAGCCAACAACTTGACACTGTGAATCTCGTTCGGGAAACCAATGCACTCGCTTCAGCTCTGCTCGCAGGAGCGTGGCGGTCGGGACCAACGCTAAAGCCAGAGCGATCGTTCCCGGCGCCACCTCAAGTAAGCAATCTCCCTCAACAATCATCGCAGTCATACCATCATCATCAGCCTTCGATAAATTCTTCGTCAGCGTCGAATGCTGCACCAGTCTCTACAACGGTTGTGCGCGTCCCGGCTGCTTTGCGCGCTCTTTCAATGTTCTGGCGCTCGCTAGCCTCAGATCCGCTTACCTGCGCGTTGCTTCCTCATGGGTTAGTTTGCCTCCGCTTGTGGCTTCGACTTGAGGAGCTGCGACTGCTGAGCGGGCCGAACGACAGGTGGCACACCTTTGTGCATATCCTCAAGCCTCTGCGCGCAAACCCAGCATTGTGTCGAGTCCTCGGGGTTACTCCCATGTACTTTGTAGACGTAGCATTCTCTTACCTCCCACGCGCGGACATCGATCGCTACTTTACAAGCAAAGGTATGGATAAGCCTGCTGAGCTCGAAACGCTCGATGACAATTCGAAACTTGAGATTCTGGATTGGTACCTGAATGATTATGGACAAGGTGAGGATGACCCGCTTATCCCAGAGGAACTACCGCCTTCGTCGCAATTGAATACGCTTCAGCGTTTGATCTTCCTAGTACTGACTCGGCTTCATGAAGCGTTTCGTTACTCTCCTTCATTTACTAAGGCACTGCTGAACATGCCTGTGTATGACAATCTTGAGTTACCGTTCAAGTTCTTGCAGATGCTACCTACATTGGATGCCACACGAGGCTCCATATTCCGACGGTTGCTCGCTCAAGTGCATCCAAGTGGGTCGAGTCCAAGCGATCGTGCAGAGGTCACACCGCAGCGGTCTCGACTCGGAAGCAGTGCCTCTGCGCGTCGTGGTAGTGTGCTGATTCGATCCAGAAAGGATTCTATGAGTGAGGGTGGCGAAGCCGTTGCTGAGATGGAAGAACCCACGCGATCGCGCGGGTTGTCAACCAAACCGACGGTTGATCGAGAGTTCTGGGCCGCGCTTGCCATCACAGAGCATAATCGTCAATGCAAGCCCATTGCACTCGTCAGTTCAGAGCAATCTCATGCTTCTCCGCCAAAGAGTGATTTGCCCGACGGCTCCGACGAGGTCCACACATTCACGCGGAAGTACGATGCTGGTCTGGCTGGATGGCGACTCGATGACGCCCCCGACTGGCTGAAGCTGGGACTGCCCATGAGCCAGATTGGAATGGCACCGGACCAGTCTTGGACCTCTGTTGAGCCTGAAACCGCGCCGAGCACTGACACCGAGACAAACGCAATGAACTTGCCCATGACAATGAGCGAGGCCACTGCACTGTCTGACCTCAATGACGCTAGGCTAACCGCTCAGCGTGAATCCATCTCAGGACTGCGTAGTCACGTCCAGAGCCTGGAGTCGAGCGGGCTCGACATCAGCGCCTTAGAGATCCAACCCATCCCTGACGTTCCTAGCCGTCCGAATCTTGGCTCCCCAGACAGTCCTGCAATGACACAGGCCTCTGACGACACTGTCTCACCTGATCTGAGCAGCGCTCGTGCGCGATCTAGCAAAGACCAAGAGTTTGAGGCTCTTAAAGCCGCTGTTCAAGATATCGATGGTCTTGTCCCGCTGCGAGACGATGATGAAGATTCTGCTCCAGCAACTGCGCAGGCGAGTGTTGAGGATACAGGGTTCCTGCACAGTTCCGAAAGGAGGAGAGCGATGGACGCTGCCCAGCTGATGTATGGAGCGACCACTATGACTACTAGGCTTTCTACAAACGCCGGCGTTGCAAGTACTAGTGCATCGGGTATGACGTCCTCTTTGCATAGTGTATACGATGACGAGGAAGACGAGCACGATGACGGAGCGTTCTTCGGTGAGGCGAAGGATGCCGCTGACCTCCGACAAGAAGATGAGAAACCAACCAAGAAGGCAACGCCACCACATGACCCTGCAGCACATTCTGTCACCGAGGTTCCAGCCACCTTATCAGCATCCGAACCGCGCCGAGCCACCAGCCTGAACACGAAGACGACCTTAGAACAGGAACTTGACTTGGGTGAGGATATCGACGTCGACAACATATTCTAGTTCTGTCTACACCACGAGTTATGTTCGCGTGTAAACGTTCGAGCAAGCCACTCCATTGCATAAAAGTTTAGGTTTCGTTTATCCCGTCACTCTTGCGGTTTGTTCAAAAAGCGTCACACGACGCCAGTCGACGACACTGAAAAGTTAAAATTGGGCCGTTTTTTTGTCTTTTCCCTGAGCTGTGCATGGCAGTGTGGAGGCTGTGCACTGAGTGAATGAGGCTTGCACTGTTTCACTCGTGACGAACCAGGTTGGTGTATATAATCCTGCCCTTCAGCACTTGCGGGAGACGCTCCCGATCATGTTCAAAAATACCTCACTCTTTTCATTCCCAGCTCACTCAACCCGACTTTAGGGCTTAGCGAGCTAGCCGAGGGCTGACGGACCTCGTTTGTAGCGCGCCTACCACGTCGTCATGGAGGCAGACTCCATTCCGCTGCAGGAGCTCTCCCTCCCCACCGAACCCCCGAGCGCAGAAGGGGAGGGAGTGCTCACTGCCAGAGCATCCTCGGTCGAGCCAGTGGCGGAGGCGATGACGACAGCGACCACGGAGGTGGCACGCCCAGTGGATGCGGGAGCACAGCAGTCTCAACCAGAAGAGCCCATATCTGACCCGGCCTCCGAACCCAAGAGGGAAGTTCACACACTTGAAGCCAAAGAAAGGTCAGGAACCGTGGAATCACCGGAACGACCTACAACGGCTACAACACTACTGACGCGGCCAGGCACGCTCGAGGCGGTGCTCGCACGACGGGCCCAAATCCGCGCCAAGAGCAGTTCCAGCCCTGGCGAACGCAAAGACGAGGATTCCAACATGAGCCCCAAGGGGGCTGGGGAGGGGGGCGATAATAAGCATCTTCCTCAGGCATCTGCGAGCGCGGGGTCGAAGGAGACCACGGTTCATGCAGCCATGTCGGACTTCACACCATCGTTTGCCCGCGGACTCAACCCATTTGCATCGCCCCAACCCGAGCATGGATCACTCATTAGGCGCTCGTCGTCCCAAACTCAAGCGGTCCCTGTCTCGCCAAGCCCTCCAGCTCCCTCTGCGGCGGCACAACCAGAGACCACAGACTCGCGAAACCTCCCAGCGAGTAGTGCCCAGAAGGCAAGTACACTAGTATTCCATTCCCCAGAGCGCAGTGTGGCGGAACCCCAGACGCCTAAAGAGCCCAGCACACCAGGGCTAGACCCTGAGACCTTGGAGCGAATTGCGACTCACAAGCGTGTTGCGTCACGGCACATGGAGAATGCCAATCGAATTAGAGCTTTGGAGCAACAGATTGCCAAGGACCTGGAAGCGAGCAAACTTCCTCTTTTATCACCGTTATCATCCCTGCACACGAGACCATTGACTTTAGTCCGCAACCCATCTACCTCGCCGACATCCGCGGCGGATGCACATCAATCTCAAAAACTGGCCAAGCCCGGGAGCGAGTCATCAGAGCCCCAAATTAACGAACTGCTACCCTCGCTGCACAGGTCTTTGCAAGCAGGCCGATCTCTGCAGGCCCTACTCGCCGAAGTTCGAGCCCAAGCTGAGCAACTGGAAAAGATTCAGCAAGCGCAACTTGACTTCGTCGCTCGCTACACGAAGCGTCAAGCCGAGCTGCAACTTGAACGTGAGCAAGCCAGGAAGGCTCAGGAGAAAGAACGACGCGAGCTTTTGCAGAGGCTCGCTGACCACGCTCAAGCTTTGGCTAGTCAAGCACAGGAGGCACTAGCGAAGGGGGCCTGGAGCGACAGAAATTCAGACAAGGGTCGGCCTACCGCGTTATCGATCCCAACCAGCGGAAGCATTTTGGAAACACCACAACTCAATGCGAGACCAACATACGACATGCCCTCTGTCCAAAATATCGACTATCCGTTTCATCCATCCTTTTCCTCAGACTACAAACAAGCCCTATATTTTAGCCCACCTCCCCCTCCACCACTTCCACCCCTTCCCTCGACACCTGTGGAGCAAACTCAAGGCCAGGCGCCTGCTGCGAGCGGTGTCCCACCCCACATGAACCTGTTTTCGGCCGTGCATGCTGATCAGTCCCAGAATACTAATGCTCTTGCTGTGGTGCCTGGGTTTGTTACGGTGCTACAACCAGCTCCGTCGCCTCCGATTATGACTGATCAGCCAGTCCTGACAGTCGAATCTGGAAAAGTACTGCCTGCCACGGGGCCTGTACCATCTCCAGAAAGTGGGCTTGACCAGCCAGTAACTCTGTTACCCAAGGTGGAGGTTCCTCCCCTCACGGGACTCGACCAACTCCTTCCAGGCTATCCTAGAGCAGCGTCAAAGCGACGCGTCTCGGCTAGCGATCGCCGGAAGCTGATTCGTGCGTCGCTTGCATATAGAAAGGCTGAAGTGCAAGCTACTGCAGAATCAGTACCGCCTGCTAAGATGTCGGATGAAGCTTCGCAGCAAGCGGAGCCACGCGAATCGCAACATCAGAGTGAGGTTCTAGAGCCTTTTGTTACTCCACTTACATGGCGTGCACTGTTACATGCGTCGCGAGCGGTGGAGCGTGCTGCATCTGCTGCTGAAGCAGCTGCAGCCCAAGCAATTCAGATTACCTCCCCTAGCGCCACTGATGAGGCACCAGGCACCTCAGTGACAGGGGTTGGAATGCCAAACCCGCCTCATCGCGGGATAACATCCAAACCGCTTCGATCGACACCAGCGAAGCCAGTGAGCGAAGCTTCTCCCAACCCGGACACTCGTGATACCCCAGCTCATCGAACAAGCGCTAGTGCCCCTCCGACCGTCCCGAGGCCAGCAGACCGCGAGTCAAAATTTCAGAGACAACAACCCAAGCCGTGCTTGGCCCCGAGTAGCGAGATTTCCAATAAGACACCCGCCTCATCGAAGAAGTTATCTAATATTCCTGCATTTGTCGAGCGCCTTGCTGTGGTCCCTTCGCGGCTACGTGCAGAAGACAAACGGCACAAGCTTGCATCGACCCTCCCAACATTACGCTCGTCAGATGATGGCGATGGATCACGTCCCAGAGAAATCAAGCCTGTCCGACGAGTTGGTACGATGGAGCTGGCCTCCGAGGCTTCTGGCGCTAAAGCGAGCATCAGAACGCAGCCATCGGGGCATGTGCATGCCACTGGAGACAGCAAGCAAGCAGAGGCAACAGCTTTGAATGTCTCAACGGCATCAAGCGAGACGAAGAGCCGAGCTCCAGCATCGTCAATTCAACATACTCCAATCAAGGATCTACCGTCCAATCCAGTGGATCTTGCCAACACCGCCACGGCCAAGGATCCTGGTCCAAGGGGACCAGAGCAGAAGCTGGCGACTTCCGAGGCCCCGTCGATACCCAAAGTTTCTGTGAAGCCTGCGAAGCGCAACGTTCGTAAGAACCAGGATGAGGAACTATTTGAAGATCTAGCCGAGCTCGAGAACGTCGAAGCCATAGATTTTCCAAACCACATGGCATCCCCCAGAGGTATTGAACAACGCGCATACGATGCCTTCTGGAATGCCGAACTTGATCGTGAGCTGCAGGTTAGGAGAAAGAATTACTTGGCGTGGTTAACGGAAGCAGCTCCAACAGGTCATTCGCCAACGTTCCGCGAATTAACTAGCCCAGCGCAACCAGCCTCAGGCCGGGAGCTCCCAGGTCGCAAAGATGCTATGCCTCGGAGAGAGCTCACCACCCGTCCTGCGTCGAAGTCTGTGCTGGCACACCACCAGTCACAAGACCAAAGAGATAGCACAAATGGTACAAAGATTTCCCACCGTGGGAAACAAGTGGGCAGACTAGGTTCTGGACCAACCGCGGGTACCGCGAATGGTAGTTATCCTGCAGACGATACCCGCGACGGATCCTACTCGAGCATTCTCACTTGGTTGTACCAGGAGGGTTTATAATCAGCCAGCAGTAAGCTTTACTGGTAGCCTCAAACGTTGCAGGCAAGTGTTTAATACAAGCTCAGTGAACTAATATACGAAGCGAAGAACTGGAAGGGTTAGCCTCTGCATGTAAACCTGTCATATTGCTCCTTGATTCCCGAAAGAACAGCGTTAATATCCAGCAAAACGATCCAGAAATGGAAATGAGACCGAGCCAGGTGGATGGTGTTAAACATTTTTCTTAGGTGGATGGCTTCAACCCCAACCTCACTTGGCGTTTGGAAAATAGAAACGCAGCGTTGAAAAAAAGGGCAGAGGTGTGGTCTTTGGAGTGGTATTTGGAGGTCGCGCCGCGAGTGCTCGTGGGTGCTCTGCCGTGGATTCGATGCACACTGTCTTACTCCATGGGGTGATATCCCTTTTCTGAGCGTATACTCGGCGTGCATCACTCCTTTTTTCATTTTTGTGGAAAGTATCTTCTTCTCCTTCGGTGGTTTAAATGCCCAACCACGCGCGCAGAGTGGGTGCGTGTTGTGCAGGGGCGTTCAAATGGGATTTACACGGTTCGCCTCACAACGCGACACCATTTGACCCCGTGCAGCTTGTGCGAACCGTCCGCAGTCACGTGGAACACACCTTTTTCCAAACTATCTTGGTGACCTAACCGAACTCGCGTGATCATATCCTGTCCCGTCTGTGCAGCATCTAGCATGTCTTTCCTCTTCCGAAAGAAAGAAAAGAAGGAGACCGAGGAGCCCGCGGCCACACACGTAAGCTCGGCGACGTCGAGTGCAGTCAGCGCCCAGAGCGCAGCCCTTGCCTCCCTTGAAGAGAAGAGCTCCAGCTCGTCCCATGCCGGCGCAGAGGACCAGGAGGTACTTGCAATCCGCAATCACTTCAAGGCGGCGGGCGTCTCGAAGCGCTCGTTTGTCCTCGGTACAACGTTGGGTACGGGTACTTTCGGACGTGTCCGCATTGTAACATATAGCCTCAACTCCAAGGTATACTACTATGCGCTGAAGATGCTCAAGAAGAGCGAGATCATCCGTTTGAAGCAGGTGGAGCACGTGAAGAACGAGAAGAACATTTTGATGATGATCGCACATCCCTTTATCGTCTCGCTCTACGCCACCTTCCAGGACGAGCGCGCTCTCTACATGCTTATGGAGTTCGTTATTGGTGGTGAACTCTTCTCCTTGCTGCGCCGTATGAACCGCTTCTCGAACGACCACGCTCGTTTCTACGCTGCTGAGTTGTGCCTTGCCTTCCAGTACCTCCATGAGCGCAACATTGTCTACCGAGACCTCAAGCCTGAGAACCTCCTGCTTGACAAGGAAGGTCACCTCAAGGTCACCGACTTTGGTTTCGCCAAGGTTGTGCCCGACCGTACCTGGACTCTGTGTGGTACTCCCGAATATCTTGCGCCTGAGATTATTCAGTCCAAGGGTCACGGCAAGGACGTTGACTGGTGGGCATTCGGTATTCTCATCTTCGAGATGCTTGCGTCGTATGCTCCTTTCTACGCCGACACACCATTCGAAATTTACCAGAAGATTCTTGCTGGTCGAATCGAGTTCCCTCGCCACTTCGATACCCATGCCAAGGATCTCATTCGAGGTCTTTTGACTGCTGACCGAACGAAGCGCTATGGCTGCTTGAAGGAAGGTGCAGAGCAGATCAAGAACCACCGATGGTTCAAGGGCATTGACTGGAACGACGTCTACAACAGACGACTTACCCCCTACTACGTTCCCACGGTACGAACACCTAGCGACACATCCAACTTCGAGCAGTACCCCGAGTCAACTGGCGCAGATATTCCCTTGTCGGCTGAGGACCAGGCACTCTTCGTTGACTTCTAAGGTCTCACGTTACTGATAAGGTTAATTGTTTCATGTGTTGTTACTTGCAGCGGAGCAGAGTTAGACCTGACACTTAGGCACGCTGGTGTCACCACACCAGCGCACGCTAAGGTCAGGGACCCGACGGACGTAGGAGAAACACGTCTATCACAGTCATATACGCGCACGCATGCACATACGGCTAAACTACAATTTCACACCAGGAGTTGGATAGTCTAAGTAGTTGAAATGTGGAATCATCGACACGAGACCGATCAGCCAATCGAGCGATAGGCATGGTTCATCGCTAGAGGCCAATTGCAAGCCAACAAGTACATCTAACATTGTAAACACAGCAACACAAGGGTTGCTCCCTTTCTTGATTATTAGCAAATCCTAGATAGAGAAACCAACCAAGATAGATAGAAGGCCACGTCCACTTGACCGTCTTGTGACCACTATAAGATCGTCTTGTTGTCCGAAGGTGGACGGCACTCGAATGTGCTCAGCACGAATTCATCTCCAATGTGCGCGAGGTCCATCGCTACAGGCATTGAGACATGTCGTATTCTACAGATATGTTCGCCTTTCCCTCTCTTTGTCACGATTGGCCCGGACCTCCTCATCCACTGAGTTCCCTGCTCTACACTTTTCTTAGTTCGTACGAAGTACTGCCTTTTCTTACACGCTATGCGATCCCATGCTTTGCAGTCCAATTCGCGTCTCAATTGCGGAAGCCACGTCGTCTCAGGGCACTGTGCACATGACACTGTAATTTAATGATATTGTTGCGTTTACTGCACGCCCCTTTGAACCATACTGCATGCTTATGCATGCAGACGATGACCAAGAACAACCAATAATCTGCAGAGCGAGCTTCGTGAGTACTAAGTGAACCGTGCTAGTTGCCGAAGCTTATCTCTCTTCGGCGTTGGCACCGAGCTATTCGCAGTAATAGTACCCAAACGATCGCCCAACGAATTATCTCTCCTGCGCAGGTTTGTTCTCTCACCGTGCATGATCTCTCCTGGAGCTTGTGCCTCCCTTCCCAATTGAAACTTTCATCAGACGCTGCCAGAGTGATCTCTTGGCCAGTCCCGCACGCTCACATGCATACGATCAAGCTTACCGACATACACATCCATATTGAGCTGATCCAAGCGAAACTCCCCATGAGCTATCCTTCAGTGCGCCGCCCTCAAGCGTATCTGGATCAAGCCAGCCCCATTCCGAATGTGGCACAGACAGATCATGCAGTCTTCTCGACATTTAGACCGTTAGTTCACTTCATGCCCCTTTATCTTATGCGCACTCTCTCCCATATTTCCCACATCATATCTGACGTATTTATGCGTTCCCTCTTACTCCTCGCTAGATTTGTTTAGTCCAAACCCTTCCTAAGTATCACATAGTGTTGCTATCAATAAACCAAACCCTTTGTTCATCTCATCATCAACCTTGCATAAAACATCATCGGTTCTGTTGAGGACTAGTTATGAGCCTGTCAATGTTACGAGGTCCAGAGGAGTGGCCCGCAGAAATCTCAGATACGTCTGCCGACTGTATGCTGAGAGCCGCGCCTGACCGCGTACCTCCATGCCAGCCCAAATTGGAAATCTCTGCCCAGAGGTTCTTTTCCAGACGTCGCAATTGGAGGCTTAAGCGGCACTGCACACACGTGTGGACCGGGGCATTGTGTTGTTCTGCATCCCTCGCGCTGATTTAGTTCATTTATCACGCAAAAGGATTAGTCTTCCGTGGCGAATTTGCCCCCCAAAGTTACACTAGATCCCATGTCGAGCCCTATTACGAAGCATCTGCAGGTGCTAAGCAAGACAGCAGGCAACTCAAAGTGTGCAGACTGCTCAGGTGCGCGTACGTAACCCAGAATCTATATTATTACTGTTGCATCCTTAGCATCTCGGCGCCTTAATGTTCCCAAAGTCTCAGTCCTCGTCCCTCACTTGATTTGGCTTTTCGATACCTGCTCCTCTGCGATCATTTCACTGTAGCCACACCATGGGTAAGCATTAATCTGGGCGTTTTCCTATGTGTTAACTGCGCGGGCGCTCACAGAAGCATGGGCACGCATATCTCCCAAGTCAGAAGTATTCATCTGGATCAGTGGACTGAGGGGATGTACAACCAGTTTGTCGCGTTGGGTGGCAATGTTAAGGCAAATGCGATATATGAGGCAACTCTACCACCAAAGATGAAGATAAATCCCTTCGCACAAGACACAGAGCGCACCGGATTCGTCTTCGCCAAGTACAGAGACCGTCGATGGTATAGCGCACCAGCGACTTCAGCGGTTACACCTCAACCTGGCGCAGCGAGTACAACACCAGTACCCGCCCAAACACCTGCAGTGCAATCCGTCAATAACCTGAGCATTTCGGTCCCAAGCATAAGTGCCCCCTCGTCATGTCCTCCAGTCGACATTTTCGCAGACATGAATGTCGTTTCCTCCAGCGCTGCCGCTGGGGCAACTCCCACTTCGGCGGCTGCTGCTGCAGCAGCTTGGGCCATGGCGCAAGTGAACCAGGTGGACCGCACTGCACAACCGTCTCCGAAAGCAGATTTATTCGAGGGCATGACGCCTGTCGCCCCAGCTCCGACACAAGTGTCGACACCAACCAGTCCTGCCGCTCCGCTTGGAGGACTTCTAGATTTAGTTGGACTGACACCCGCAACGAGCGCCGGGTCTACTGGAACTTCCGCAATGCCTGTCCCTGGTGTCTCACCCTCTTCGAGTCAGAAGGCTGACGAACCCTCTCCTCGAACATTACGTCGAATGCTCAGGCGGCAGCAAAAGCTAGGACAACCTGGTAGCGAGTTAGGAGTCGGAAACGTAGCTTCGCCGGCCTCACAAACCTCCGAGTGCTCGACTCTGCTGAACAGTCTCAGCCTGACGGCAGTGTCGTCGCTACAACCATCTCAGTCATCTCAGCCATCTCAGCCATCTCAGCCATCTCAGCCATCTCAGCCATCGCAAGTGGACATATTTGGCTTCGGTCAGGCTTCAAGCGCAGCATCGGCGACAGCAGACATTCTATCGTCAACGAGCGTTTCCGCAGCAAACTCGAGTGCTGCAATCACTGCTGTTGATGACCCCTTGGCTGAGTTTCCTGGTCTTGCGTTGGCGCCAGGTGAAGTCGACGAACTATGCAAGCCTGTAACCTCAGTGAGTGTGGGGTTCCCGGTGGTTGCAAGCAGCACTACTTCTACAGGCATCGCTAACTTCCCACTGGTTGCAACCTCTGGTATCACCTCCACTTCCTCGGCAGCCGAAGACGAAGGTGCTTCTGGTTTCGACTTCCTCAATGACGATGACACCACCGACGCCAAAAAGCCTGTCGACGACCCTTTTGCAGAGTATATTGAGGGAGGACATACCGCTAACGGAGCTTCTTCAGGGTTTGCCGTTCCAAGCTCTCTTGCACCCGCGCACGTGCCTCTGCCTGCGTCTGTTCCCGTTGCTCCGGCTAACGCTTCTCCATTGGCATCTGGCGTTTGGGGAGCTGCAGCAGCCCCCAGCCAGCCCTCTCCAATCCCAGTGGTAGCTACTGGTACGCAGTACCCAGGGCAAGCTATGCCGTCTTTGCCGATGCAGCAACCCATGGTTACACCACCAGTTCAAGCCTCACCTCTTGCTCAACAGCAGCCTGCATTCTTCCCTAACCCACAATATCAAGGCTTGCCGGTCAATCACTTTGCACAACCAATCTTACCACAGGCTCAGGGTCAGTCGACACTAGGAAGCCCTGGCTTTGCCCAGTCCCCAACCTCTGCCAATCCCTCAGAGTGGGAGCTCGAGCAAAAACGACTACAGCTCGAGCGCGAACTCGCACAAATTCGGCTTCAACAGGAGCAATTACGTCAGCAAACGTCGCAATCCACCCAACCCAATACCACCAACCCGCTTGCGAACTACGAGTTCCAGTTCTGAGTCTAGCATTACCTACTCAGTCGCATACTGTGTCCATGTCAATACACTGCTGCAAATATAATATTTGGAATGTTTCCTACAGCGTCGTGTGACGTGCGCACAGAATATAATTTATTGTTACAATCATGCGAGTCCTGGCAAGGCAAGGCAATGTAATGTACTGGCATTAATAAAGGAAGGTGGGGAGGATATAGAAGGTGCATCAGTCCCGAAACAAACGTGGAAGGGATAGTAGCGTGGCGAGGGCAGTGATAGCATGTGGACGAATGGATCAAGGTGCAGGCGTTCAACGTTAAACGAAGTTAACTACGCAACGTAGAAGGTAAATGCATCGACGCGCTGCTTACGGCGCACCCGTGTGGAGTCAAGGCTTCATCATTTGAAGTAGAGCGAATATGCTTGTCTTTTCATGTCGTGGCGTGGTTGAGTGGCTGGGTGTACGTCGATGATCCGTCCAACCTACGAATCGTGCGATCAGCAGCAGCCTCCAGATTGCTGGGGAGGTGTGATTTGATTTGGAACTCCTGATGCTGACGACGATGAACCGCCAATGGTGACCGTAGGGCTAAGTTCAGAAGGTCGTGGCATGAAGTCACCGCCACGAGATTCGGGAGGCAGCCTCGACCTTCGCACAGCCTCTGTAACGAGATCGTCAATAGCGACGGCGATGTTCTGACCGCTCAACGCGGAGCACTGGTAATACTTGTAGAAGCCGTGAGCCTTAACAAAGGCGTTGATTTCGTCCTCCGTAGCGCAGGGCTGAGGTGGCGTATCCGAATCAATGCCAGGTCGCGACAGCAGATCGCACTTGTTGCCCAGTAGCAGAACTGGCAGCTTCTGTCCATTGGGTAACTCGACCTTGTCATCAATATCACGCTTCCAGCGAGCAGTCACTTCGAAAGAGGAACGATCAAGGATGTCGAAGACGACAATAGCACAGCTTGCATGTGAGTAGAATGCACGGGAGAGACCCTGGAAGCGTTCCTGACCCGCGATATCCCACATCTGCACCTTGACGTCGACACCATCTGCGGTCTTTGTCGTCTTAAGCATGAAGTCCACACCAACCGTGGTGGCATAGTTCTGATCGAAGGTGTTGCGCGTGTAGCGGCAAATCACACTACTCTTACCACTGTAGATGTTGCCAACGCATAGGGCTTTGATCGTTCGCGGTTGTTCGAAAGGCTGTCGAAGAAAGGTTGCATGTAGGGACCAAGGGAGGGCAGAGCGTGAGTCAAGTGCCGCGGATAGCAATGCCGCGCAGCTGATAAGACTAGCGCTTACACCATAGTCCAAACATCCCCTAATATGCACCGCAAAGCGCGTCGACAGATCGTGTGACGTCGAGCTGTCGCTTAACTACGCGGTTGGAAAGCACCACCAAGCTCGAGGTTAACCCGATTCCACGTCCAAACCAACGTACCATAGTGAGCTGCTCTTGGAGCTAAGCCTGAATGAATCGGGATGAGGTCGCATAGGACGGCCGTGACGTCGATAAGTGAAAGAAAAGCGTTATGAGGTGGTACCAATTGGTCAAGGCCAAGAGATTTGCACACCAATTGTCAAAGTGATCGTGGGATTGTGCGAGTGCAACGATAATATATGTCTTATCCCAAACAGCCTCTACAAAACACTATCGTCAGCACAGCACCACACTCAGTGCTGCAGGCGAAAACACACTCCAAATCTCTCCCCTCAGCGCTCACTTTTCAGTCCAGTTTTTGTGTGCAGTGGTTGCTTGGCTAGGCTTTCTGCGGGTCCTTGTGGGCGGTGCGTGGGTGTAATAGAAAGATTAGCACGGATATTGACTCTGTAGGATCTGGTCTACATTATGTGCTTTTTATGGTATGGTACCGCCTGGACATGGCCTCGAAAAGGATATTCTTCGCGTCAATCGAGTCAGCCTCGCCCTATTCTGCAGCACGTGCGCCCGCGGCCGGATGCTCAGAGCCGAGGCCGCCCGTACGAATCCGTGGACCTGGCTTTCGTGGCAAAGTTTAGTCTAATTCCGGGCCAGGACGGATAGAGAAATGAGAAACAAAAGTGGGAAGGATTAGATCCATTTTTGACGATATACATGTCGCAACCCAACTTCTCTAACGCTCAAGTCGCATACGATGGTACGTATAAGTCCGCTTGCACAAGTTAATAATCCAAAGCAACCACGGCATGCATGTGATTTTCGTTTGATTCAGTTCAAAATTTAAATGTTAACGCTTGGAATTTTGTTTCCAACGTCTCGTTGGAGGGGCTTTTCCTGTACATCCCGCGTGTGTATCGCGATCATAATCATGAAATAGCATGCATCACTGATAGATTAATCGTTCTGTCGACTTTAACCCAATCTAGAGAACGGTCAGCCGTTCATTATCCTGCGCGAACAGGGCAAGCAACAGCGACTTCGCGGCTTGGCTGCGCACCAAGCAAACATTTTGGCGGCCAAGGCGGTAGCCAACGTGCTCCGAACGTCACTCGGCCCCCGCGGCATGGACAAGATGCTTGTTAGCCCCGATCAGGAGGTGACCGTCACGAACGACGGCGCGACGATCTTAGAGAAAATGGAAGTCGACCACCAGATTGGTAAGCTCTTGGTGGAGCTGTCCAAGTCACAAGACCACGAGATCGGTGACGGTACCACGGGTGTCGTTGTCTTGGCCGGTGCGCTTTTGGAGGAGGCTCGCAAGGTTTTGGAGCGTGGTATTCATCCTGTGCGTGTGGCTCGTGCCTTCGAGACCGCTTGCGACATCGCTCTGAAGCACCTGGAAAAGATTGCTGATGAGGTCGACTGGGCCAAGGACCGTAGCGGATTGATCGATACTGCCATGACTACTCTTGGCTCCAAGGTTATCAACCGCTTCCAGCGCCAGATGGCTGAAATCGCCGTCGATGCTGTGCTCGCCGTCGCTGATCTCCCTCGCAAGGACGTCAACTTCGACTTGATCCGTTTGGAAGGCAAGGTCGGTGGCAAGCTTGAGGATACCATGCTCGTGCGTGGTCTTGCTTTCCCCAAGTCTTTTGCGCATCCTCAGATGAAGAAGGACCACCGCAACGTCAAGCTCGCACTTTTGACCTGCCCCTTCGAGCCTCCTAAGCCCAAGGTTAAGCACTCTTTGGAGATCACATCAGCCGAGGCTTTCCGAGAACTGCACGAGGCTGAACAGAAGTATTTCGTCGACATGGTCAAGCTGTGCAAGGATTCTGGTGCTGATATTGTCTTCTGCCAGTGGGGTTTCGATGATGAGGCTACGCACCTCCTGCTCCAGAACGACCTTCCTGCTGTTCGTTGGGTCATGGGTGGTGAGCTCGAGTTGCTTGCTCTTGCTACTGGTGCTCACATCGTTCCTCGCTTCTCCGAGCTGGCACCTCACAAGCTCGGTACCGCAGGTCACGTCTACGAAAAGACCTTCGGTACTCAGGATGACAGCATGTTGATCGTTGAGGACTGCCCCAATTCCAAGGCTGTTACTGTGCTTGTTCGTGGTGGTAACCAGATGGCTGTTGAGGAGGCAAAGCGTTCGCTTCACGATGCTATGTGCGTCACCCGCAACCTCATCCGCGACTCTCGCGTTGTCTACGGTGGTGGTTCATGCGAGATCTCTTGCTCCTTTGTAATTCACGAGGAGGCCGAGAAGCGCACTGGTGCTGAGCAGTTCGCTATGCATGCATTCGCTGATGCTCTTGACGCTATTCCCATTGCTCTTGCGGAGAACAGTGGTTTCAGCCCTATTCAGGCTTTGGCAGAAGTTAAGGCTGCCCAGCTTGCAACGGGCAACCCTTACCTCGGAATTGACTGCTTGCAGAAGGGTACAATGGACATGAAGGACCAACGAGTGTTCGAAACTCTTATTGGCAAGCAGAAGCAGTTCCAGCTTGCTACACAGCTCGTCAGGATGATTCTGAAGATTGATGATGTCATCTCTAACTCGGACTACGAATAAGCAGATTAGGTCGATGTGACGGAGAATAGTAAGAGGTTTGGAACCAAGAGAAGAACAGAAAAGTGAAGCTTGCTCACGTAAGTAGTGTGCGGCTACCGCACTTTTATTTAAATTAGGCAACATAAGTTTCCCCACAACACCCCTTCCCATCAACAGTCAGTCGCATGTTCACTAGCGTGCTAGTCATTAGTCGACACCCTAACTTGATCCCACATAGTTCATTTGGTACATAACCAGCAAATCGCATCTTCATTGCAAATACAACTGTGCTTCGAAATCGAAGTTGTGAAAGTCCTATAAGAGACACTGTTAGTCGCGTACGCGATCAACGTAAAGGGACCAGAAAAACACGAAATAACCGACATGATAATAGTACGTTTATGTAAAGTAAATATTCTGCACGTCGGTAACACCAAACGGTCGAGCACAACCTGGGCACTTGCGCTGACGAGATGCAATGGTATGCTCGATGCATTCTCGGCAGAACGTATGGAAACATTTCGTGAGGACAACCGACTTCTCTCGGACTGAGCAGACACTGCACTTGAGCTTGGACTTAACAACCCGAAGTTCGTCCAAGAGTGCCTTCTGCGCTGCGCTTGGCGCGCCGCCTGAGGAACCACCCTGAAGAAGTCGTTCTTGTTCCTTAAGAGTGTTTTCGAGCTCTTCGACCTTCCGCTTGTATCGATCGCTACGAACCTTAGCCTTGACCAGCTCGCTTTGTGCTGTGAGCAACTCAACTTGAACTTGCTCGAGCTGCTTATGCTCGCTGGTATACGCTTGCCTCAAGTTGTTGACTTGCTTTGTAAGCTCTGCAATACGAGGTGACGAGTCTTTCTGATTGGCCATAAGTTCACGAAGCTCGTGACGCTCACGCTCGAGCTGGAGCTGGACTTCGCGCTTGGCTGCACTGGCCTTCTCTGCTTCCTCTCGCATTGTCTGCGCCTTCTTTTCCGCTGCGGCAAGTTGACCTTCCAGAGCACGAATGCGCTCTGCCGAGGCAATAGCTCGACGCGAAAGGGCCTCGACTTGTTCTCGAAGTAGGGTCTGGGCATGTGACGCACCAAAGCTCTCACTCGTGAGCTTGGTGAAGAGTGCATCAAAGTGTCGTACCTGTGCGCGCAACCGTGAAATCTCGGACTGTGCCGCTTGCATGGCTGGTTCCTGATCGTTGAGCTCGGTCGTAAGTGCCTCGCAGAGTTCTCGGTTCGACTGCGCCTCCTCTTCCCATTCCTCACGGGTCTTGGTTTCAGACAACGCAGTCAGTGCCTTCTCGGCTACTTCTTTAGCGGCCTGAGCAGCAGCCTGCGCGCGCATGCACGCGTCAGAGGCGGTAGGTGCCTCTGCTGTCATCGCACTCGCATTCGTCTGGAGCTGTGTACGTAATTGAGCAAGTTCGGTCAGATACTGCGCCTCACGTCGTGCCGCTTCAACACGTAACTTGATAAATGCATGAAGGAGTGTTCCTCGATTTGTCAGCGCAGGATCAGTAGCAGCCACCTGTGCCTGCTTGAGTTCCTGCAGTTGTGCCTCGAGGAGCGCAATCTGGTTGCGGTACTGTGCGGACGTGAGCTCAGAGCCCATGGCACGCAACATGTTTAGCGACGCCTGCAATGCATCCCTTTCAGCAAGCGCCTCAAGCCGAGCCTGTTGTGCCTCGTGCAACTGTTGCGTGAGGCTCGCGCGGAATTCAGCAAACTCTTTCTCTGCGGCCTGCTGTGCCGACGTGATGGCATCGAGCTCGGCTGCACGACGTGCTGCGAGCGAAGACAGCTCTTGTTGGAGCGATGCATTAAGCGCCGTGACCGATTCAATTGTCTCGCGCTGGGCCTGTGCGTGGGGTTCGGAATGCTCAGCCCCATGCCCATGCGACGAAGCCGAGGCCACCATGGCATTGAGGAGGGTCTCCTTCGATTGGGCAAGCTCCTTTTCAAGGCTCGAGATACGTTTCTTCAATAGATCTACTTCCGCTGCGAGGGCATCCTTTTCACTTTGAATATCACGCTGTGCTCGAGTGGCGGCATCTCGTTCGGATTGAGCTGCAGCCGCTGCACGCTTAGCCGCTTCAACAGCGGCCGAGTTCGCCTGTTCGCTCCCTCCTGCCTCTCCTGAGCACTTCGGACAACCGGTGCTGCCGCCGCTGCTAGCCCCACCCACGGTGGTTGGGGAGGTCGCACTGGCCTCTCCACCGCCGTACTTGCTTGCATAGGTGGCCCTGTCCTCAGCCCGTGCCCGCCTTTCGAGCTCGGTCTGAGCCTGCTCGAGCTGCATTTGTGCCTCAGCCGCTTTGCTTCGTGCGGTGATCAACAACAGTTTGTACTCTTCACATTCACTTTGGAGGGCCTCGTTGGCAGCCGCCAATTCCTTCAGTCGCTTTTCCGCAGAAGCGTCGAGTTGGGCGCCCTTGAGTTGGCCGTCACGCGAAGCGACCGCGTCAAGGATTCGGCGCAGGCACTTGAGCATGGTCTGGTGCTGCTGAGCGAGTCTGCGATCAAAATCACGATGAAACTTTCGAACTAGCTTCTCATCGAGCTTGTAGAGCCGAACCTCCATGTTGGAGCCGTCCTTGCCCGCATCGTCGACGTCGGACTCGTCCTCCTCTTCCTCATCCTCAGATTCGTCTTCGGACTGCGGCTCGTCCTCCTGGTCACGTATCTCGCGGTCGGACTTGGCCCACTTGAGCCCTGCGAGCTTCCACTCGCGCTGGAGCCATGACTGGAAAGACGGCGCGAGCTGCAACGCGCGCGCATCGAGCTCGCTACGGGTGAGTTGCGATGCGAGCTTGGCATCGTCTGGATGGGTCTTATTCACCCCCGCAGTCATGGAATCAGCCTGTGCGCCTGAAGCAGCATCCTGCGCAGTATCCTGCGCACCATCCAGTCGCTCTGCTAGCCTCTCAAGCTCAGACTCGAGTCGGGACCACTGGAACTTGACCGAAGAAAGCGCGTGGTTGTGATTGGATTTCCAATTCTCCAGTTCCTTGATCTGCCCCTCGAGTTGTTTGATGGTGCGATTCTTTGATTCTAATTGCAGCCATAGCGCACGGATCGTGTGCTTCTTCACCGTTGTGCGAATCTCAATCTCACTCATCTTCACCAGATCCTGCGCAATTCACCATTTACCAACCAGATTTCGCACAGGAATTCCTTCTCCCGAGAGACGACTTTTAGCGTTCTCGGTGGGGGTGGGGGCAGCTCTGGGGGCTGAGTGGGACAGCGCCATCCGTCCTGGCCCGGCTTCGGCAGCCAAGCGGAAAATTCAACATGGGGGATAGGAACTATCGAGGTGAATTGTGGACACGACGTGAGTGTGGGTGCGTCGTGGAGTGTGTATTCGATACAGGACTCGCGTGGATAGCTATACGACCTCACTTTAACCCGCACGTACCCACGGGAAGTACCCCGTTTTCGCCACCAAACGTCGTTTGGATGAATGGGAAAAGATATCTCCTGGGATGGGGATGGATTACGCCTGACGCCTGCCCTGCTTGGCCCGTGCTTGTGTGAGCCGCGCTCGACACTCGTTCTGGTCGCTGATCCTACCACTCCCCATCTAAACTCCCCTACCAGCTGACGAAGTCGTGCCGCCCGACCAAAGCACGGAGAGACTGTGGAGCGGTATACCAGCAGCAGCCTCGAGACCACTGGCGTAGCAACGCAGCGGTGCTGTAAGGAAGTAAATTCGTGACTACAACGACGACGAGTACGAGGTAAGCCAGCTCAGAGGTGAGTTCGACTTGCTCGTAACCCCAAGCAACACCTCAACATGGGTAACAAACAGAGTGCTCCCGCTGAGGCCCAGCCGAGACTGTTCTCCCAGGGCCCGATCCGCGCTGAGGCATACAATGAACGACAGGATGAGCCCGAAGATCCCGAAGAGCAGGTTTTCTTCAACCGCATGACTGCAACGGAACTGTTCAAGCGCCTCGCTAAAAAAGATCCTGAACTGAAAATGATCTCCGGCCCCAACGTTTGGTTGATTATGGAGCAGGCTCGGGCTTGGACCAAGTACACAATGAACAGCACTCGCAAATTGCTGATGATCTTCTGCCGACCCGATGACCAGTACCCACGTGGTCGAATTTCATGGGGTCACGATCGTATGTACCCTGATGGTACGTTTGATCTCAAGGAACTTTCCACCATTTGGATCGGTAAGCGCCGCGGCCCCTTCCTCACTCCCATTGCACAGCATGCGGACGAAGATCGCTGCGCTACCTTCGTTGGCTCGAATGGATTCACAATGCATGTTGAGGCACCCACGCGAGGTCTCCTTACTTTGTGGCTGTTTGGTATCAACTTTGCGCTCTCGAGCTCTGGCCACAACGCCTTCATTGGATTGAATACCGATGGCCTCCAACTTAGCTTCGCACAGGGTGAGAAACTCATGTCGATGAAAGCTGGACTTGCAGTCAACCCTCTCACTATGAAGTCTCGAAGGCGGCCTTCGATCGACGCAACGTCGGCAGCGCCCCCTACTCCCAACTTCGGTGCTACGAACATTGATGTGGATATCCCTGAGACGACGGTCAGAAGACGACGCAGCAGTGTAGATGGCTCAATGGCGGCTGGTTTGGCTTCTCCTGGCTTGGGATCCTTGATGGGCCCTGGTGTGGGCGCTGGGGGCCTTTCCTCTTTGTCGTTGGGGTCTACCCAGAGCCCTCAAGATACAATCAGTGAAGAAGAAGCGCTTGCGATGATCAAAGCCAACGCACCTGAGGTGCCCCCGCCGCAGCTTGGGTTCCTCGTCTCCGAGGAGGTGCTCTTTGCTGCTCGCGATCCGCAGATCTTGTTGCGAACGTTAGAAGCCGGCTTCCTGCTCTCATCGTGGAGTCTTGCCGACCCAATTCCACCTGAAGTGTACCGCCGTAAGGCTGTAGAATGCGCACGTAGTGAGGATCCGTTCGGTGGCATTACCTTAGAACAAGTCAGCCAGGAACCTCAGCCGCGCCGCTCTTCACTGAAAGGCGCTCGACGAGCCTCCCTCCTGAACGCATCCGGGAGCAGCCAAGGTGGTTCAGCTATTGGTCAGCATTCTCATGGCGGCAATGCGGTTGCAGATCGCAACGCCCCGCTGTTGCATACGATCATTCCGAGCGAATATGGTGACTTCGCTCGCATCGGCCGACCAGGTCAGCTCGCATTCCCCGTCCCTGCTGCTTTGTCGTATAATCCGAAGACAGACACCCTCCACCTGCGATCACAACTGAGTGATCAGCCATCTGTGCAGCGCCTCCGACACCAGCACTTCCAGCTTTATCACTCACAGCACCATCAACACCAGTTGATGCAGCTTCAGCACCAGCAATGGGAAGAGACCATCCACTTGTCAGAAATCGATCAGATTGTTCTGGGTAAGGGCACCGCGGAGCTGCTCTCCACCCATTGCTCTGGCATGCCCCGAACCGTGTGTGTTACGATTATCGCCGGTGATCGCATTTGGAACCTCACTGCGGACACGCCGGGTTTGATGAATAACATGCTATGTGCTCTGAACCTGTTGTTCACCGAGCACAATCCCAAGCTACTGATCTACGACGATCCGAACCTGCCTGAAGGTGATGTTGAGAAGTCGTTCTGGATCGTGTCAGAGCGCATGCACGCCGTTGCACGCGAGAAGGATAAGATCCCTCGCTTCGTCGACTACGCGCTGCATGCACCCCAAGTCTCAGCACAAGTACTTCTTAACGCGCTCAAGCAGGGCTTTGCGGCGCTTCGACCGACAAAGCCTCAGCGCTCGCGCGAGGCGCAAGAATACGGTCACGATAGCGACGTAATTGTGAAGAACAAGATCATCTTGTGGTCAACTGTCGATGCCCGTCGTGCGAAAGCCGTAAGCTGCAGTCTCCATTTTGCGATCTACCCCGGAAGCAATCGCAAGCCAGAGAAGTCTGTTTCTCTTATGGACATCCGATCGGTAGCGTGCGGTAAGACGCACGGTTTGCTCACGCATCCCCAATGCCGCAACCTCCCCGACGCTCGTTGCCTTTCGTTGCTGGACGAAAGCGGCGCAAGTCTCTTGGATCTGTGCTTCGAGGCATCCGTGGGTGACAATTCCCGTGCTGCGTTCTTGGCAGCTTTAGATGTTATGTTGCGTGAATCTATGGCTCAAACCATGCTGGCACCCTTGCCACCCGCTTTACAGACGCCCAAGCCAGACCAATCTTTGTATGGCGAGGATGGTCTACCTAAGGCTTTCGTCTGCAATATTATGTCGATCGAAGCAGCAAACAAGGCCACGGAAGCTGAGTAGGCACCTTGTGTAGATTATTAGTCCTCGTATTAGTCCTCGTATTAGTCCTCGTATGAAGTTCCTATTCATGGTGAATCGCTTTCCGAGCCTCACTGGGAACCTCACTACATTCTGTCGGGTAGGTACTGCTCCCCATAAAACCAGACGTATTGTAAATCGTATACTATATACACATAGTCGTTTATTACCAGTGTAGTCACTATCAAGGATTAAGTATATTACAAATTGCCGCGCGTGTGGAGGGGGGTGGCATAAAGCCTTAATCTAAGCCTATGCATCAAAAGCGTGTCAACCTGTACTTCATATACCGGTGTCACACCAAACTTTCACTCCACCCGTCGGCCTACATGCTTAAAAGATGAAATGAACTCCAGGCTAAGCTATGAGCTCCAGGCTAAATTACGAGAAACGTGCTAAGCTCGACTAGCCAGACACTCTCAACTGTTGCAAGAACGAGACTGCTCCAAGGTTACTCAAACGCTGTGGCCATGCTTCGGGCCGGAGCTAGGGGACGTTGGGGAGGATTATACAAGGGAGAACCCAATCATTGAGGTCGCTTATGTAGCTCGAGCCGACTCTCTTCGCCAAGTCCCAGCTGTCAAAATGTGGGAAAGAGGTGGCTCTCCAAAATAGAAAATCTGACGAAACAAAGAAAGGAACAGAAAAAGGCACGGAAGGGGAATGATGAATCTCTACAACGAAAGAATAATAGTGAACTTGGGAAGACTTTGGATTCCGTCTACGAAATGTAAGGCGCAGTCGAGTTGCGAAGCTGTAGATTCCTCTGATCTTCACAATATCGGCTGAAGCTCTCAAACTGTTCATTCAAAAGACGGTTGAGCTCACGGGCAAACTCGTCTCGAAGCTGAGCCTCTCGCACTGAAACGGCTTCTGCAATCAAGCGCTGAACCTCTGCACTTGTGAACTTGCGTTGCTTGGGTCGTGTAGTGGTTGCGCCTGCGCCTGCGCTCGTCAGATTCAAAGAAGCACCAGACGCAGCCACAGAGGTGTCATTTGAACTGGAGCCGGCAGCCGTTGCGGATGCACCCATGTGGGCACCGCTATCAACTCTTGGCAGGGCCACATCACCAGCAGCTGCAGAGCTGCTACCTGCGGCAGCAGAGGATGCCGTTGTCCTTGAGTCTTGCGAGATTTCTCTGGCCAGACTAGGCAGTTCTGTGTCAAGTTGTGGACCCTGTGCGTTGGGATCAAACGTCTCGCGTGCGAACTCGCGTGTAAATGTAAAAACGTCCTGCTGGGGAGTGAATCGGTTAGCATGAATGTTAAGAAGCGAGGTCGACTTCTCCTCCTCTTCCTCTTCCACCTCCTGTACCTCGCGTCGCACGCGCTTAAGAATCATGTGCTGGGAGCGCGCTTGGCGCATGGGCGAGACGTAGTTCTCTGTTTGGAGTGAGGTGCGTGCTCCGAAAGGTGTGGGAGCATGCCCAGCGGCGGCATGGTCCGCGGTGGTACCAGCATGATGATGGAAGTAATGTTGATAGCCTTGCTGGTGATTATGGGACTCGTCGAATGGATACTGCTCGTTCTCGTCATGACCGTCGTGACGACGCAGTTGCTCATGCTCATGCGTGTTCACGTCACCATCATCGTCCTCATCGCTGCGACCGAAAAGGGTGCGGCGCTTGACGCCGAGGCCAAGCAACATGGCAGATGACATCTCGCGTTTCGTCTCTTCCGTGTAACTCTCGCTACGGCTACAGATCGCGCGTGGTATACGCTGTTACCACGTCAGTGGGATGTCTTGCAGCGAGTCTCGCGGGGCAGTTCTCGTCTTGGGGTGCTGTCGAACCCAGGCAGATAAAGGTGCTGGAGCGGCTAGAATGGTGAAAGGGGGCCGAGACCGCGGATGGTGGGTGAGAATGCCGTCATCGCAGTGCAAATGCGTGGTGGAAACCGGGGTTCAGTTCAAATCGTTTCAAAACGGTTCCAAACCGGTGCATGTTTCGCTTTGTTTCGCGCTGAAGCCGACGTGATGTTTCAAAAGCACTTGCATATTCCACTCGTTTAACTTGGATATTGTGGAATCCACCCAGTTGCAAACTCAAAGCGCAATCAAAATACCACGATTTTACGCTTTTTCCGACCTCACATACACCCTCAATTTTCCCATTTCCCTCCAGCCCGGTCTGTGGCGCTCCCTGGAAATGCGCGTGCGGACCAGGCCTGGGTCCGGTCCGGCTTGCGTGTGGCTCTGAGTCTCGAGCGACTCTGACCTGCGCCGAACCCGCCCGCGGAAATTCCCGCACAACCAACTCCCCCCCCCCCCCCCCCCCCCCCCCCCCCCCCCCCCCCCCCCCCCACCCCTCGCCCCCCCGCCGCGCACACGCCCCGGACACCGCAAAAGAAAAAGAGAG
>Ga0180217_1000695_pt1 | contig 47129 bp, 22 predicted proteins | sample eDN3rd37CBELigOP_FD_128521 | JGI IMG/M metagenome (GOLD analysis project Ga0180217, IMG submission 128521) | Enriched Organic Plus compost microbial communities from Emeryville, California, USA - eDNA 3rd pass 37_C BE-Lig OP (version 2) (version 2) ...
AGGAAGGAAGGAAGGAAGGAAGGAAGGAAGGAAGGAAGGAAGGAAGGAAGGAAGGAAGGAAGGAAGGAAGGAAGGATAAGTACACATTCGAGGATAAATGATCGATGTTGGACAATCACAGAGAACAGCAAGGTGAGCATGAAGCGCCAGTAACGTACGTTTTGACCTATCAGAATCAGGGCAACATCGGGACGAGCGCAGAGCTTCTTGAAGAATTCCACCGTCTTTTCTATGTTGAGCTCTACAGATGGTGTGAAGAGAGGCATGGCGGGTATTAATTAGATCGCTGGGCCAAATTGCAAAGACTAGAATGCGTCCTTACAGGGTCGTTCACAAGCCCGTGAAGTTACAATCGCTCAACTCTCACTGAAACGTACTCTCTGGGTCTGCAATGTAAAAGTTCGGGCCGTTCTCTCGATCACGCTGGCCAATGCCTGCGAGAAGGAAACCCGTAACAGTATCCTATATGATCGTGATGTTGAGCAGTAGAGATGGTAAGCCCAGTGACGGGTGTCATAGGAAGCGATGCACTTTGACAAGTGAGGAGGGCAGATACTTCTGTCTGGGCCTTTTCTCGTCTAGTTCTCGCCTACAAGGGAAGCTACGCAGAGTCTGCCTCAAGGGGAGAAAACGTACTTCGTCAGCAATGATACCGACAATACCACCGGTCTTGGACTCTGCCATGTGTGGTCTATACTCGCGTATTGGGGTAGTTTGGAGAAGTGAGTGGAGAGAGACGGTGAGGAATAACTTATGATCAGGTGGGGCGGGTCGGGTTCGGATAGCGAGAAACAAAGTCATCTAGTGATCCAAGTCGATCCATGCCTATAACTCGATGCGTCATGTCGGCCTCCCTTCCAAATCGAATGTCGAAAAATGAGTTTTCTAGCTCCGATTCCACTTGATTCTGAGACGATTTACGGACACAGAAAAATTGCAGCGACCAAGTGATCGGTAGGAAACGGTGCTGAACGAAGGAAGGTACGGGAGATGTGGAGTGAAGATAGCATCTCGCGGGAAAGGAGGTACTGCAGAGCTTTATCATATGTTTACATGATCCAGAAAGCTCGTTTTCCTTGCTACAATGACACTGAATCACTGGGATGTGGCAAGGTTCGCCAGATGAGAACAGGATAGGCACTCTATCACTCACTCACTCCAGAGCACTTACATTTTCTGTACCAGCAATGCTCGGTCCGCGTTGCACCTCATTCATTCATCAAACGGGCTGTCATAGGGTCGTACACCGCAAAACTCGGTATAGAGCCACTTGAGGGAGCTGGGGAGTTTTCCGCTGCATAAACATCGCACTCATCAAAATCTGTCAAAGCCACACAAAAGGGTTGTTGTACAGCACCTGGCGACAGCAACCCACGGACCTGCCTCGCTGGCAGCCTCCCCAGCTGCGCAAGCGCCCCGCGGAAATCCAGCCGCGAAAGTCCGAGCCGGCCTGAAACCGAGCCTGAGTTGAGAAATCTCCAGTGATGACACTCGGTGTAGTGGGGGTGTGAAACGAGGGTTGAAGTCAGTGCTGGCGTTTGAGATTAACCAAAACAACTACACCCAATATGAACGATCCAAAGCAACAAAAGGAGATCAAAACTACTGACGATGCCCGGCATGTAGTATTCGTTCCGCCTCGACGCATCCAGGATCCGGACATGACACTGACGGACAAGATCATGGACGGCATCGCGATCATCAAGGAGGCACGCAAACTACCGCTCCCAAAGCGAGTTATCTCGTGGGAAAACACCATCGCGGAGGTCGGTGTACAGACCGTAACCGGCGTATGGGCCGGCGTCATGTACGGTTTCCTTCAAGCGGCCCTTCAGGTGACCCGCATGCCTGTGGACACAGCGCGTCGCAGGCTACTCAGGCGGTTCATCATTGGACTCACTAGACACCCCGCATACTATCGTGAGCGTATGGCCAAGAGCGCCTACCAGTTTGGAACAGTTGCGGCGACGTTCTCGGTCGTAGATGCAGTCTGCCGACACTGCAGACAGACTGCAGACCCGCTCAACCGCGGCATTGCGGGATTTGTGGCCCTAATGCCCCGCACTGGTATCCCCTATGCACTAGCTGGCGGTGCCATAGCATACGCTTTGGATGACGCCATGGAGCGCGCAAACATTCGAGTGTTCCAGCTGCCAGGAGAGCTTCAGCGAGACGAAGTCAAACAGCTTCTTCAGACCGCTCGCGAGATGCAGGATCTTGAAGTAGAAGAAGAAGTCGCACGAAGGAGGATAGAGCGCCAAGAGCGCATCTTGGCTGGCTTGCCTGTTGAACGGATAGTGGAGAAGGTGAAGCACCCGAGATGGGATGCATTGATGGACAAGTTTGAGCACCTACTGCATCATGTGAGGAACTTTGCGAGTGGCTCCAACCAACCGTATATCAGTCGCGCAGACCGAAGAGAACTTGCTTCTTACGAGGCACTGGCGAAGGAAATTGAGTACGTCAAGTCCATGTATGCTAAAGAACAGACTGAGAAGGAGCGAAAGCAACAGACAGGTGGAGAAAGTGGTTCGAACTCATAAACATCTGGGTTTCATGTAAAATTACACGAGCAGCTCGGCTTAACGATGCTACATTAGTTGGGTGAAATGTATTGTATATATACCCTTTGTTTGGTGTGGTTATTGAGAGAAATATCTATTCTACTACTCTACAGTGATTTGCTATCTGGTTGCCGGCTAAAGCCGAATGGACGAGTACGAAGCGCAGCAGCGTGCCTCCTCTTATGTAGCTCGTGAAGCAGGTTGATTAGACGGCTGGCTGGGCTGGGCATCGGCAGAGGTCGCCTCTGCGCTATTGCTCTGCGAGGCGAGGCCTGCAATGAACTGCTTAAACTTGCGGTTCGATTTGGAAGGGTCGTAACCAATCAATTGAATGTTGGATGGGTCACGATCGTCAACAATAGGAGTGCCTGAGCTCTGAAAGATGCGAGCAATGGCATCCTCGGTGAGTTTTCGGTTCTTGAGAGCCTCATCCTTATAGCGCAAAAGTACCTCGTCCTCGGGGAACTCGTAGTACTCTAGAGGAAGTGATGAGGAAGATGAGTAACGCACGGGCATACTTAGTTAATTGTCACGGTTGCATCCACTACCAAGCAAGCAAGCCAGCAAGAGTGCAATTTGAAGCGAAATAAACGTCTTGAATCAGTTCTGGCCCCCCATAGACTACGTACTCCAATATAAAAAGCCGCCAATGGCGAACATAACAAGGCTCATGACAACGAACTGCTGCACAAATGGGTTCGGAAAGATATAAGCACCCTCATCCACGTTCGGTTGCTCCGCTTTGATCTCGGGCGGCAGGTAAGCCTGCTGCATGGAGATCTGTGCGGCCGCAGGTTGTTGGCCCTGTTCCCGCATCATTTCGAGTCGCTTCTTGGCATTCTCTTTCCCGGTGAGGTCGATTTTGGGTGGGGCCTGGCGGATCTTATCGTAGCTTGCCTTGGACGGCGGCGCAAGTCCTCGCCCGGGTAGCGCCGCGGTGATGTTCGTAGATTGAAACATGCTCAGGCTAGCGAAATTTCTGGTAGGGATATCTCGCAAGAGGCGCGCCACACTGGGCAGCGCGCGCTTCCATACGAACTGTGACATGAATGCGGAACAAATGCTTAGGTTGGCTCCACGCACACAGAGGCTCGATACGGGTATTTACAATCCTAGCAAGTGTGGGCTAGACTGGACATTTCTCAGCTTTCCATAGGTATATCGCGCGAGACACGGGCCAGATGTGGAAATAGATCCCAGATGCAGCTGTTTTACACCAGCACAAAGCATGCTGAACTGGGACGAAGTGTATCCCAAGTGCCGCCCCAGCGCTAAGCAAGTGGTGCGCCTGACCAGCGCCTGTGCTCCTAGGGGGTGTCCTATAGGGAATCACCTTGCTAAGGATGAGATTTAGATAGATGAACTATGCATCTGGATAGTAGACGCTGTGGGCAATGACTCTAGCCGGATGTAACAGCTGGGATTGTGACAGAGACGCAGTGCCAGACCCGAAACACAGGGAAGTAGGAGAAGTAACCGTTTTCCTGAACAACAGAAGGATATTGAAATACCAAGCTCCAGGTGTGCCTCCACTTGAGAAATCATTTTATTCGTTATAGACGCACATACTATATCAATTTGTCACGGTTTCCACCCTTAGCATTCGCAATCAAACTAGACAAGATCACACCAAGTAGCTCAGCATGAGTCAAAATCCACAGAAGCCCTCCTCGGGGGCCGGCGCCACCGCCCCTAGCGCTCTACCCGCACCTACACAGGTAGCGGGCATCCCGGTCGGCCCCAGGCGGAACGCCAAGGGCGGCGTCCTCGTCACACCCGCTGAAATCCGACAGGTAAGTTGATGCACAGCGTGCTAGCGCTACAGTGGCTCAGTCCGATACCCCTCGGCTTAAGGGTGCTCTTGATTGGGAATCAGTTAGCATGTATATGTCAGTTGCCAAAACGAAGCGTGGATGTTTGTAGAACGGGGCTGTGATACCCTGATCCCATCAGGACTGGGACGCTGTGGTTCTTTCCTTGATGGGCGAGTTCTAACGGAACCGCTGAACTCATCCTCCAACCTCTCTCGATTCTGATCTCTAGACGATCGAGTTCTTCGACACAGACGGCAAGGGATACATTACGCTGCAGGATCTCCGAGACAAGCTCGGCATTTTTTACTCGCGTTTGACCTCGATGGACTTTAAGTTCTTGATGAATGGAAAGGTACGTCTTCGTAATCGTTTGAACGGTCGTGATAACAAATCGAAGCGTTTAACTCAGAGTGCATGTGGTAGAATTGACGATGTACCCCCGTCTTATGTTTTCTCCACTCTGATACCCCTGCGCATGCCCTGCCCGCCTTAGACCGAACTCACTGAGCATGACTTGGCACAGCTTCTGAGCAACAACGAATTGACCGATTTCGACCCAGTTCGCGAAGCATTCAAAGTCTACTCGCCTGAGGAGGACTTCATGGACCCAACCATCCTCAAGAACATTCTAGCTAATCTGGGCTTCCATGATATCAAGGACGATGATGTTGAAGTGCTCATGCGAGCCATGGACTTTGATCAAGATGGAGAAGTTAGCCTAGACGACTTCAGGCTGATTGCTCAGAGCGGTATTTCTGGAACTGGCACCGCCTCTGGATCAACTACGGGAGCTGCAGCGGCTGCTTCTGCTGGATCATCAACTGCACCAAAGCCACTAAGCCGGGCCTCGACCGCAAGGCCGAGCATGGGCGTTAAACCGAGCACAACACAGCCATCGCTCGCTCGCAAACCCACCACGTCCTTCACAGGCCCAGTATCCTCACGCCGATAATCGCGTGGTTACGCCGTGCTTCGCAAAAGCGCTGCCACTGTCTTGAAAGGATTGTTGGATTGTATTTTACACTGACTTCAGCATGACAGAAGCCTCCTAAGCAACATACATGTTCAATCAGTCATATCGTTTGCGAGTTAACTAATGTTATTGTTTTTGTGTTACTGAACATATGCCGTGGTGACAGTCGCTTAGAGATCATCATCATCGTCAGAGTCAGATTCGTCCTGGCCCTTGCGGAGGAACTGGATGCTGCCGGACGCCTTCTTCTCCTCTGCCATAAGCATCTTCTGGAAAGTAGCATCATCGAGCTTCTTGCTGCCAGCAGCCTTCGCCTGGAAGACCTTGTCAGCAACGCTCTGCGCGCGGGCCTGGTTGACGAGTGAAATACGCTCCCATCGGGCATGAGCCTCGGGCTCAAGGCAGTCCTTGAGTCGGCTCGAGATTTCCCTGGAGGCACATTCACAAGATAGGGGTTAATTTGGATTATGTGAGATCGTTGTAGGAACAAGAAGGCAATGGCGATTGTGCGTCGGTCACGCACTCAGCACATGGTGTCATTCATAGCGAACACAGCTGCTGGTACACTTTCTCGACATGAGGACAATGTGTCGTGACAAACCACAGAGATGGGGCGATGGGGGAAGCAGAAGAGCTCGTTGTATCGTTGTAGCGCACTGCACCCTCATCGCCCGCATACTGCATGCAAACACAAAGTCATGATTGACACTTACCTCAGCATCTCGGCCTTCATCTCATCCTCTGTTCGAAGCTTAGGCTCTGCGCTCATGGTGACTGGGCGGGTTAGTAGGTCTAGACAGCAGAATCAATGGATGCAATGATCATCCGAGGCATACATGCTGAGTCCACGCTCCATAACTCACCCAATACTCTTCAACGGATCGATCTTCTTGTGGGAGGTTCGAAGCTTCCACGATCTGGCACGTTTCCCTGGTTCAGTTGCGAGTCTGCCACACAATTCAGCACTTTCCACGCCTAAATGCGGCAAGGAATTAATTTACAACACAATATATACCCGCCACACTGAGCATTTGTTATCCCAAGAAATCTGCAAGTTCGAACACTAGAGGATATCCGTCCTGGCCTGGATTTTGAAACTGGGCAGACGAGTCAAACCGTCTTCCTGAGTCGGGGGTGTCGGAATACACAGTCTGAGAGACCATTGTCACTCTTTCTCGAGGCGTGTTTCGGGCCTTGGGCCGAGTGCATCTACGAGGAAGTCACACCAACGCACTCACACCACACGCATTAGACGAAGTCGCCTGGGTTTTCCTTCCCACACCAAGTGCCAACCCACTGAACCGAGGAACAGTCCCCACCGCGGCCGTTTCTTTCTCTTCCAAACCACGGCTTGATACCGATTCGAACTCTGTGAAGATCACTGAGAGGCCTTTGCACTGCATAGCGTTTAGGTAGCTCTTGCCGTGCTGAACTATTCACCAGAAAGGCTTGCACCCTACGCATCAAGCCAATAGACTGGTAGAAGGAACCTTGAATCCGTTGAGATACGAACTGGACTAGTCAGAGTACACTGACGTTTAAGGCAAGGACTGAGTTGGACACACAGAGATTAGCACATAATCACAGACACAATGTCGTTCATTGATCGCACACAGCAGTACCGCCAAGGCGTGCTGATTGGTAACTGGAACGAAGATGCATATGGTATGGACCTGGTTCGCGCCCCTCCCGAAGACCTGCCTCCTGCAGAGCGTTACAAATCGATTGCGCACGCTTCATATGTCCGTCCCAGCGACGCAGCACTTCGAGAAACAATCAATCTCCGCATTAGCTCAATAGACCGCAGGCGAGGTATTGGACAAGCACTGGTTGCACAGCCTGGAGTGGAACCCGGATCAGAGTACAAGACGAGTTATTCATACTACGGTGGAGGCGTTCCTGGCACAATTCCACCTGATTACACCCTTTCCAAGCAGACGATTCCCAAGACGACTCTGGACAAGGCTCAGGCGGCTGATATCGGTAGCCGTCGCATTAGCACGCGCACAGAAGCCCGCGATAACTTCACAACTACCCATTCGCTCTTGGCACTCAGCAATAGTGATATTCGAGAAGCGGCGGCCAACCGAATTGCGCACACTAAAAAGATGTCAGAACTCACAGCCACAGTTGAGCACCAGCATGCTCAGCATCCGCCTGTATACGATGATACGGTACCAGGCCAGCATCTTCATGATCCTAACTTGGTTGGCCCACACATTGGTAAGGTTCATATTCCTCGTTTCAAGATCTAATAGGGCGGGGCTGATGGAGAGTTTTCGACTGCTGTATTCAACTGATAACGTGCCCAACATGTATAATAAATTGCATGCTGTCAGGCGCGAGTGCCCGAGTTTGAGATACAGCTATAAATGTAGCATGAAGCGGTAGCAAAGGGTGGAGAGTGATGAGCTAGATCATGGACCATGTGGCAATGGACTACTTAAGTACTCATAACCTATTAAGTTCATACAATTGCTGAAAGGTTTCAGATCCACGTGGGATCATAGATCTGGACTCCAATTAATCAAATCAAGTTTCTTCAATATTACTAGGTCAGTGAGGGGGCGTGCAGGTCCCTCGGTGTTGGCTACTTGTCCATCAATTGCGCATCGAGCTCTTTCAGACTGTTAGCTTGGAACTCCAAACCGGTCAGGTTGCGATCCAGAACCAGGTGAACTGTGCATGCTACCGGACCTGGCACATGCAGCGAAGGCGACGAGAGCCAATCTAAGATACAGGCTCGTGTTGCAGGGAAGGGCACCTTGGCCACGGACATGCGCATAACGGCATCCAAAAGCACGGTCAGTAAGCAGTCTTTGTAGCGATCTGCTGCTGGCTTGACCTCCGGGGGAAGCGATGCGAGTGAGGTCTGCAGCTGCTTGCTGGTTTCATTGGCCCCAGAGTCCAGTGAGCACGTCGCACCGGCAACCTCGTCACGGGATACTGGGTGATCTTCGCAATAGCGTAATAGGATGTGTCGCTCTTCGGAGTGCTCCTGGGACCAGCGACCTAGCTGCTCACGAACGGCGAGAGTCCATAGCGCGGGATCACGGAAGCATTGATGAGACCACACAGCCTCCTGCTGCGCAATCGACTCGATCGGCGCTAGGGCCATCGGGGTTCGTGGAGCAACATGACTGACACCGGGATCTTCAATCTTGGCAAGCTGCCGGACCCACGTTTGCGTTGCACCGTCTGTGGAGGTGGTAGAGGCCAGCTGGACAGGCAAGTTGATCGAAGCACCCACTGAAGTTCGCAGCGTGGTCTCGCTGGCCGAGTCGCGCAATGAACGAGAGTCCGCTCGCGGAGATACGTCTCCACGATCACCATGGCTGCGCAAGTGAGCATAGCTGCTTCGAAGTCGCGAGTCGGCCTGCGGTTGCGTCGAAGTCGAAACAAGGTGTGAGACTTGGGGCTGTGAAATTTCGTAGCACTGTGAGGGATTGAACACGTGACTAAATGCTTCAATATACCTCGCGTAAATGAGAGCCTGAGAAAGAAGCTCCGGCTGTACCCCTGCCCTGTTCGCGACCTGTACGAACGTCTGTGGAGTCAGCTGCAGCAATGCGGACACCGTTTCGTGGTTCATCAAATGCATTGGAAGCAGACCAGAATCCAATAACGTCTGATCGGGCAACTCCGGTAATGCAACCCCGGTGAGCTCGTCGAGATATTGCCGCGTAACATTTGCGCAGGCCGGATGTGTCGGGTCGTATGGCAGCAACAAAAGATGCGGTAAACGTGGGGGTGGCGGAGGCGGGAGACACGTCTCGATGCCAGAGAGCAAGGACGGTGGCGAACCCGCATGGCCACCGCGAGCATCATTCAGCGTGGGGCCGTACACAGATTTACCTTGAGGTGTGTTCTCAGCTGGCTTAGTTGCGCCTGACGAGTGCGCCACTTGTGTGAAAGGTGATGCTGGATTGGGAAAAGATATGATTCCGTTGTCGGAACTACTGACAGAGCCTTCGGGCAGCTTTGTGTGCTGCGATTGCTGCTGCTGTTGCTGTTGTTGTTGCTGTTGCTGCTGAGGCTGCACCGATGGAGTTGAGGAAGGCGACTTTCCGAAACCAAGCCGTGACCACCAGCTCTTCTTTTGCTTTGTATCTTCGTTGGGTGGCACGGTCGCGAACTTGTCAGATTGTCGGTCAGGAGTAGTCGATACTGGAGGGCTAACATGTTGTGGAATGGTTGGGGGCTTCGGCGAGTTCGATTCAGGTGCTTTCGTCTGTGAAAGGCCGGCCGGAGGGACTGCTCCGGGAGTTCTCACAGCGGAGGCAGACAATGATTGGGGGCGCGTGGATGCGAAGGTATCCAACGAACTGGGTGGTGCCTGATGCAGACCCATGGAGAATTGGCGACCCCGCATTCCGACCAGTTGATTGGAAGCTATAATAGAACTGCGTCGCTGTTGAGCCACAATGATCCTTCGTTTCGCTAACAACGCGTCCTTCAGCTGGCGAGCCTTGCTTGGGACGTAGCTGAGCGAAGATCGCAATGCAAAGTAGTCGTCTAGCGCGGTACGGATACGAAGCGCAGTTGGGAGGTCGTTAACCAGTGTGCACACATCCAGCGCAGCGCATGCCATGTCAAGTAAGGAGAGGAAACACTCTGCGTTCATTCGGATTTGTCGATGGAAAGGACTTCTGAACAGAGACGGGCCTCGAGGTGAATCGAGGGAGGACCCTGTGTCGGAAGTCGGTGCATTGGACTCCAGGTCTTTGGGTGCGAGCAGCGAGGTGGCCTTAAATCCCCTGCGCCGTGCGTCGATACCAGGGTGCGCGAGATAACTTGCAAATAACGCGCGCGCTGAGCTTGTTCGAAGGAAAAGATATCGAAGCGCTTGAATGTTGTCAGCTGAGACAGGCTGTCCATCAAAGATCCGCGTTAAGATACGGTGGATTTCTGTCTCGTCGCGATTGCGCACCGTATTGAGGTCTTCATCCATTCCTGGAATGACAGTCGTGCCAGGAGGAGCCCCAAGCAACTTGTGCAGCGCGTCATGGCGTGGACTGAAATCGGGAGAGGCTCCAGCACTGCCTCCTCGACTACGAGTTTCTGCACTCTCGTACTTGTCGTGTGTGTGGATCTCGGCTTCAGGCATGTGTCCACTAGCAGTTTTTCCTTGCTCATGCGCAGGCTCTGGCTGCTGCGCCTGCACTAAGGCACCGTGATCTACATGACTGCCTCCGGATGAAGCAGAATTCTGCTCTCTCGAGGGCGCGTCATCGGTAGACTTTGGCGGCATCGCCGGTGACAATTCATTATGAATTGCGTCACCGACAACTGCAATTATGCCGGAACGTGCTGCACGCACCTCCGCCTCACGTGGCTCTGGTTCAGCATCCTCCTCCCCTTCTAGTTCGGCATCTGGGCTGCTCAGAGTAGGCGTCCCTTCGGATTCAGGGATCTGCGTTGTGGGAACCACCAGCTTAGAAGACAGTTTCCCGAAATGGGGTGTCGGCAATGCATCGCCAGAGGGTGAAGCCCTAATGTCAGCGTAAGTTTCACCGGATTCTTTCTCGTATAATTCGAGATCATTCTCCTTTTCCGCTTCGTCATCCTCTTGATCTTCATGATAAACGATAGGGGGATGCTGGCCTCGCCTCAAGACATCTGGAATCTTTGCGCGGAATATTACCGGAGCACGGCGACCACAACTGCATGGTTTGTTATCCTGGCCATAGTGATGGATATGTCTGAGCGAAGAATGCTGTTTGAGGGGCGTACTTGCAGATCGAAGCGGTGGTGGGGGCGGCGCAATAGGGACGAGTCTTGAGGTCCATGCCGCCAGACTAATCAATGGAAGGGTGAAAAGCGATCGCTCAAGTGACGAATATTCGCTCGATGGGATGACATCCGCATCATCCGCATTCGGAGACTCACCTACTGTTGGAGGTAGAAGTTTCTCCAAATCGTCCAAGGTTAGTGTTCCGTTGTTCTTCGCCACGTGATCATTGCCTTGCTCTGACGACACTCCAGTGTTGAAGCGATGTTTAGCTGTCCTTGCTAACTTGGACCGGAGCTTATGCTCAAGTTCGAGCTTTTTATCACGCGCATGCAGGAATTTCCGCTGACGGAGGGCTTTGATTCTAAGACGATCGTTTGCTGCCCTCGAAACAGCTTCGATCGGAGAAGGATCAACAACAAACACACCATTTGTGACGGTCCGCTCCTGAATGTACAAGGTGTCAAGTATACTCGATTCACCGAGTGCTACATACTCCGCAAGAGGCGGCGGCGCTAGCTGCTCACATGCAAATAGGTAGAACGCGTGACTTGCCGCAAACTGCTCAAGGAATGCACGAACTTCCTCGGCGCATCCAATTTGGTTCGTTCCGATTTGCGCAAGCCCGGTAGGAGACAGAGGGGAGGCCATACCCACACGCGGCGACGACACAGATGCTCGCACAGTAGGTGCAGTAAGAAAGTGTGGCGCGGTTGCTGAGAACGCAAAGGGTGGGAACAATCCATACTTGATGGATGCAAGACCCTTTTGCGAGAAGTTCTTTGTGAAAAATGCAATATGGGAATGAATTGGTGAGTGTGAGGGCAGCGATTGGTCTTTGGACCAGCCGACTCTTCTCGAGCTCACTGAGTAACGCTTTCCTCCTGCGTCAATACCCCCCAGTGTAAACGAATGACGTGTGTTACTCTCGGCTGGCGTCGACCGGTTCGGGTGCAGCCAACTGTTGCGAGAGTACTCATCGAGGGCCACCGCAATACCCATGTCATGGAGCACATAATCAACCCAGAGCCTCCGATTGATGACTGGGTCGCCGTCTAAATAGACAATGAAGTCACGCACCCCTCGACAAATCTGAGCATAAGCTCGGTGGAACGTGGCATATACGCGAGCATCGAAGTGACGACTCTTTTGGGCTTCCCACGATTCTCCAAGGCTTGCAATGATCACAGAATCGAGTCCCTCAATTTCAGCCGCCGCCTTCAAGATCTCATCCTCTGAGAGCTGCTGCACTTGCCCGCTTGTATCTGTGTAATACGAGGGCTTGCAGCTCACTTTGACATTCGAACCGTAAGAAGAATCGGTCGGCTGAGTGTGTTCAGTGGTTGGCTTGTGCGGCTTGGACAACAGATAATGCGGAGTTGTCTCTGCGATCGTTAGGTCGAGACTCGATGGGCTTTGTCTCGATGAGGGAGAAGACCCATCCTGATCTTGATCGTGTACTGTCGACACTGGGTCCGGGAAGGAGTACCCATCTTTGTGCGCATAACGACTCGAATCACTTGTATAAGGTGTAATCCTGTGCCAAACTGATTCACGAATAGCAACATCATGGTCCCAGGCTCCAGAATACGTCGAAAGTAGAGCGCTCAACTCCTCCCAGATCTGACGTCCCAAAGGCTCGGGGAAGGGAAGGATAGGTGCACCAGTTCGAAGGGTGTCTCGATCCAAGTCTACAAAAACCACGTCCTGCGTCTCGGCGGGATCGATCTTTGAGAGAAGGCGGGAATGAATACCCATTATGTACGGTGTTTGCGTAATGTGAACGCGAATCATGCTGCTCGGCAAGACGGGAATGAATGAGTGCATCCAGACAAATGGTTGGAATATTTGGAGCAAGCATTGTGGGATAAGTGTGAGCCTTCTCAAAGAAGCAGAATAGAACATAATCCGGCGTTCTGCGAAGAGTGCGGAAAGCAGATTGATTACCGAAGTGGGCGACAAGACACGGAATAAGTAAATCAAAGGGAGCGTGGATGAAAGCGGATCGCGAACCGATGGCAACTCGCTCTTCACAAGTTGAGGGACGGTCATCGGCCCAGACTGGGGCGTAACTGCAGCAAGATGGTCGCTGTTCGCAAAGACTAAATGGCTACGCAGGCTTTTTGTCCATGTGGAGGGAGGTACCCGAATAAGTTGTGGATCTGCATTGAGTAAAAGCTCTATCGACATGCGTGCAGGAGACTTACAGCTAGTACTGCCAATGGCTGTTAGGCCACTCTTGCAAAGCCTGGTCTGGATCAGGCATTGGGACTCCGCATTCACGCCCAGCAGGGTTGTGGCGAGTGGCCCGAGCTTCGTTACCAAGAGGTTACGACTCTTTTCAGCACTGTTCGATCCAAGAAATGATTCTGGTAAAGGAGATTGTTGCAACTTTGGCTTGTCCCGCATTATGACCGCCATCTGGTACACAATAAACTGATCAAGAATCAGTGCAAACGCGTGAAGCTCTCTCAGAAGTTTGTCTTCAATAGGGTCTGCACTATGAGAATTGGTATGTTGTGAAGTAGGAGAGTGAATGCCGTTCAAGATAATCGGAGACTTTGGCTGAGTTGGAGGCAACCTGGCTCGCGACCTTAGGTAACTCCAGGCGACTGCACAGTTAGGTGATGGGGCTGGTAGCCGATACAGCAGCAATGCAAGATATTCAGACAGTGAGAGTGTGTACGCAAGCTCCCTTCGGGCTCGAGCGCGCGTAAGCACAATTTGTGCAATCACATGTGCCTGAGCCTGGAGCCTCAAAATGTCTCGATTCAAATGTGGGCCTGCATCTGAGCCAGGGTCTGAATCACCTTCCTCCGAAGCTTGTTTGTTGTTATCTGCAGCTAGCGCTCGCACGATCCGGCGCTTCAAAACAACCATGGGCTGTCCAGCTGCCGAGGCATCTTGTCCGGATTGGGATTTGAAGGTAGGGCTGGCGAAGCCGAACAGAGGATCATTGTGAAGGACCTGCTCGTCATGCGAGCAATTCTCTGCAAACAGACCATGGATCTCTTTGGACATTTCGCGGACAAGTGCGAGGGGTAGTGAGGCCCACCATTCGAGCGATGCAAGCTTATGAATTGTGAGCAGTGTCTGCTCTGCGGCTTGGAAACAGGGATATCGCGACACGAGTGCAATGACGCGTGGAATATAGATAACGGGCCGGGGGTCCGTGCAGCAATGAATCGACTGCTTCTCCATCTTCGCGCTGTCGTCGTTGCTAGAGTGCTGACTATTCTGCCGTGACTCGCTGTTCAAGAAGAAAGACAAATCGAGTGCCGAGTCGCTGCGTTTGCGCCTACCAGGACGCGCGTCCGGTGTACCATGCGACTCGAGGTCTGATAGCTCATCATCGCTGGGATTTTGGGGAGTCTGTGGAGTATGCCCTGAGAAGTGTGGAAGCGTGAGGTCTGGAGTATTGTCGTCAAACTGGATGCCTTCTTGCTCAGTGTCGGCAGTGGCTGTCCCTGACTCAATGAAAGGATCGAGCTCCAGCGTCCCTCCGGGAGAGGGCTTCGTTGGAATTCCTGCAGACTCAAGAGTACATACAGCGGCGCCTAATGCCAAATGACGCGCACGTGGTGAAGGTGGCGCCTCAAGAGGGACGGGTGACCCAGGGCGCTGGCCTGACGAGAGGGGCAGTGGCGGTGTTGCCCGCTCTGTACCCTCGTGTGTTTTGGATGGGGTTGAAGGACGCTCTACGCCATCGGATGAGTTCTTCGCAAGTGCGTTGCTTTCAGAGTCATGTTGCTGCTGCTTACTGATATCTACTCGTACTGCAACATCGTATCGAAGGAAGCTCATATAAATTCGGAGTCCAGAAACATTCGTGCCGACTGCATGATGCATGGTTGCAGGTCGTGGTGCGTGCGATACGGTAATCGGAAGCGGAAATGCAAGTTCTGTCCAGGCATCTTCCACGCCATATTCGTTATAATCGGCTCGTGGCTGGCGTTCTAACACTTGCGCATGAGTATTTCCGTCCCATATGGGAAGGCAAGATCGCCTCTCCACCGAGGCAGCACTCGCTTTGATGTCATCAGATGTTACTTTAGGTCCGAAGACAACGAAGTAGTCGAACATGCGATTCCAGTCCTCGGGTGGTATATCCTCTCCCTTTGCCCGCCTTCGCTTCACCTTGACTAACTCTGTTTCTACGTCCGTGTCTTCTTCGTCTTCGAAGATTATGGACTCCATGTCATCATTGTCGAAGTCGGTATCAAAACCAGCTTCGCTGGGCGCGCGGTGAGGATCATACGGATCGAGCATAGCACGAGATGTCGTGCGTGATCGTGTCATGACCGGATGGCCGTCGTCAAATTGTCTCCCCCCAAACACAGGAGTAGTTGATAGAGCAGATTCACCGTGGATTGGTGATTGAGCTCGACTCTCGATGTCTATCCCACCTGCTGGGGCAGCCTCCATAGGCGCATTCACAGATCGATAGGCTGGACCTACCGCAACCCCTGCAGGGACGCCTCCACTTGGAGTCAGAGCTGAAGGCACTTCACCTGACTTGATAGGGTTGATGGAGTACCTACGTGTCCTTGTTGGCTGGCGGGTAGGTTGCTCCGGAACGGGGAAAAGTGATTCCGTGTCCCATCCAATAGATTGGTTATGTTCATCAACCGTGCTCTTGGAGTCGATTGTCGCGGACTGGAGGAGCGAACGAGGTTGGATCGATGCCAACGCGTCTCGCTCCTCAGAGGCTGAGAGAAGAGATCTACCTTTGTCTGTACTAGCAATGGAGGCAGTGGTGCGAGTTGCACTGCGGGTCATGGCTGGTGGAGTGGCCACCGCTCCGAGGCGGTCTGTGGAACCCAGTAGTGAATCATCGGCATTGGCAGTTAGGGCCTGGGGACCAGCGGCAGATATGGTTGAATGCGTAGGCGACAAATCCTCAGGTGGGGGCACAGTAGCTCCACCCGAGGAAAGCGTCCCCGAAGCGCCCAACGTCGTACTCGTTGACGATACTCCGCCAGATATAAATTTGCGAATCGTCGAATATCTCTGAACTGCCGAGCGAAGCTTCTGAACAACGGGTTTAGGTTTGCCTTCCCCAGACGCAAGAGCAGAGGTGCCTCCGGATGTGCTCATAATTGGTGAACTAGCTAAGGATGCTGCACGTGTAGGTGTACTCGGGAACGGTAAATGGCCCTCTGCTGCGATTGCGGCCAAATCTAGAGGTTGTCGTACTGTGGCCTTTTCCTTGATCCCAACAAGTGGTGGGTTTGTGGTACTTTCATCGGGCGTTGTGACAGCGTGCGACTGCCCCTCGGCCGATGGTCCTTCGCCTGATGGTGACGATGCCAGTTCCTCCATAGACATGTAAATCGGTCCGGAACTCTGAGTAGGGCTCACACTGTGAGTCGGATCAGGAAGTTCGGGAGTCACCTCCTGCCCACGCGGAGACGCATCGGAACCTGGAGGAACCGAGGTCCCCGTGGTAGTACTGGAACCGTTGAGATCACTCATATCCGTCAAGGTTGCGTTTGCTCTTCGGGGTCCGAGCCTCGCACGAGCAGCCCCTGTGTATTTGCGTGCGAGTTAGGTGCGAATGCTGAAATGCCGCGTTCTCAACACTGTCTATCCACCGTCGTCGCGGTTCTTTCCTATGCACGGGCTTGGTTCCTCGCGGATTTCGTGTACGCTCGCTGGTGACTATCTATGCTGGGCAGACCTACTCAAGTCAGTGTCCTGTCGGTCTGTCGGATCGCCTCAGACCGATGGAGGCGGGGCGTGCGTATCCTGCTGCTTCCGATTGAGGTTAAGATAAGCCTCGAGCGGAAGGCGCGCAGTACCTAGACTCTAGCGTGTGGCGTACGTGTTGCGGCTTACAAGTGAGTGGCAGCCAGTGAGTGAAAGGGTACATTTGCTCCAAAGCTCCAGATGAAGATAGATACTTAGATACTTAGACAATCGATCTACACGACCTAGTGGCTTAGGAAGCAGGCCGTGCGAACGGTTCCTGAGACAGATCCATCAGAGAATGGTTCGGGAGCGATGCTACCCGAATCTGGTGCTGACTCGCACATCCAGTCTCACTCACGTGGTGATCTGCCCTATGGATATTGTCCAGAGTCAAATGTGCGCAGGATCTCACACGGACTGACCTCTTTCACAGAGTCAACCGAGTTCCTATTGGGTTGCCTAATGATACAGTACTTAATCCATAAATTATTTACCATGCACACCTCACCCCAGTCGAGTTATTTTACACCAAGACACTGTTCTTTGTCATCTTCGGAGTGATATCATCCACCCTCTGTCATCCGTCCTGGCCCTGATTCCGCATCTCCATCTCCGTTTTCACTTTCGTCGGGGTATCGATATTGTACACTGTGGCAGTGGCAGTGTAGAGAACACGGTGTCAAAGTTATTTCTACCTTTGTGCGAACCGCCCTCACTGGTCATAGCTCGCGGAACTTCCGAGCAAGGCTTCAAATTCACGGCATCACACATTCCCAGTGAGAGCTTACTCACCCAATCGAATACGTCCGTACTCGGAAACAAGGCCTGGCAAGCTGAAACGTCACTCGTATTATAAGCACGCACAGGATGTCCTCAACAAGCGGCCCGGGCGGGTCACTGACATGGTCATCAGCAGATGATCTACAATATTGGGAATCGGACAAGCTGTCTGTGATGCAAGAACATCTCATTAAGCTTGGAATACACGCGCCGGAAGCGCGCCAAGCCACAGAAGATGAAAAGACACTCCAACGCATTGAAGAACGTGACCGCAGGCGCGAGAATATTTGGACTGAAACAGTGGCGAAGGTCGAGGAGATGTCCAAAGATCAATTGGAGGATCGAGACGCTTTTCGTGATGCGTTGCGAACCCACGCGGGTCGTGAGGACCGTGAGAAGAATGAACGGAAACATTCTGGTGCAGGAACGTACGGTGAACGCATCGGTTCACGAGACGCTGATGAAGACGATGATGACGATGATGACGACGATTTATTCAAGGACGATGATGATGAGCGCACCCTTGAAGCAATTCGTGCACAACGCATCGCGGAGCTACGCGCAATGCAGCAGGCAAAGATGGCATCGGCCAGCCGCTCCGGTGCTACGACAACACAAGGTGGTGAGAAGATTATCGGTGGTGTGAAGTTGATTGAGCCTACTGAGTTCCAATCCGAAATCTTGTCGTCCGTGGAGGCCGGGTTGTACGTAGCTATGCTTATCGTCGTGCCGAACTCTGCCGCCTGTGAGCACATGCTTAGAATTATGAAAGAACTCGGCGGCCAGTTCCCTAGCCTCAAGGTAATCGCCATGTTCGCAAGTCCTCAGATCAAGAACTTCCCACCAGAACACAGTCCTGCGTTGCTGGTGTATTGTCCAAAGACCAAGACACGTCCCATGGCGCAGTTCTCAACTTTGAATGCGTTCAGAGGTCCTAAGACAACAAAAGAGGATGTAGAGTGGAAACTAGCGTGCCTCGGGGTGATCAATTCAGAGCTCACTGAGGACCCTAGCGAAGCAACGCTATTCGAGAAGAGCGAGCGACGGATAGATTAGCACTTGTCAACGCCTAATAAAACTTTAGACTATATTACTATCATAGTGGTTATGCGATGTCAGGGAGTGTGATTAAAAGGAACTTCGTTTTTGCTAATATATCCCAGAGGAGCTCCGGAAACAACCGAGCTGCTGAATTTAGCGCAGCGGAATTGTGATTTATATACATGATGAATGGAGCGAAACTTCTCGCTTGTTACAAGCTATTGAGGACGCCACGGTACAGTGCCTCCAAGTTGCCGATGCTCGGGTCGGAAAGGCTAAGACGGCCGATCTTCCCTTCCTTCTTGACAATTATGTAATAGAAGAACAGCGCAATAGTCGCGAAAACGTTGTTTGGTCCGGGCTTTACGAGCCAGTCGCGAATGTTACCCCGCGACGTAGATGGAATGAGTAGTGTATACAGTGGCGGTAAGTCGCGGGATCGCCACTGTGCAATCACCACATGCTTCGAACCAATGCTGAGGTCTTCGGGACGAACACGGCCACGGGCTGCTGCCGCATCACCTTCGCCCGCGCCAGCGCCTGCGCCACTGGCATTTGAGGACAAGGTACGCCCAGAAGCAGAAGCGATGTTGGCCAAAGAAGGAACTCCAGTAAGAGGCGACGCCGTTGAGGCCAGGGCTTGGGAAGCCGAGATTATGTACCCTTTACTGTCTGAGGTGCTGGCAGAAGCCGCAATGCGGCCACTTCCACTGACATCACTTGCAGCACCCGAGGAAACACCGGAGGTGCTTGCGCCAGCATTAGAGCTTGAGCCTACAGTGTCCGCCAAGCTCGACCCGCTACCATCAGATGGCGAGCGTTGGAAAGAACGCGAGAAGTCTGCGTAGTGGAATCGGTCTACGGGGTCGAGTGATTTGTCACACAGGTACTTAATAAACCAATCCATGATGATATGCGCATCGGTTGGCACTCGGAAGTTCCACTGTTGTGAAGTCTCGACGCCGGCACCGTTCCATGAATAAGCCTCCATATACTCACCTTTGGCGAGGGCTTCAAGGCGAGTAAGTACATACGACGATGTTCCCTGAGGCCATCGGATTCCGAGTCGGTGGCCCTTCTCCAGTGGTCTGGCGTCGCATCCGATATCTGGATTCGTTGGGGGGTTCGCCGCGGCATACTCTCGTGCCGCGGCTGCTGCAGCAGCAGCAGCAGCAGAAGCCGCCGATGACGTACCGAGTCCTGTGCCAAGTCCCGTACCAAGTCCTGAAGTGCGGCCGAGGAGACTCGTGGTGCCAGTCGTGGTCGATTTGCCAAGCAAACCAGTGCCCAGGCCTGTACTGCGACCAAGAAGACTTGTAGTACCCGTGGTCTTGCCCAGAAGCGACCCTCCTGTTCCTAATCCCGTAGAGCTCGATGTGGTAGTACCTGCAGGCTTGTTCGCAGCAGCAGCTGCGGCGACTGCATTTGCAGCTGCTGTGGCAGCAGCATTGGCTGCTGCTGCAGTTGCCTCTGCCGTGCCGGTGCCTGATCCTGGACGTGTACCAACCGGGTAGGTAGTGGTCAGATCGAGATACGTCTGAATTCTACGCCACTCCAGAACAAGCGGATGAAGCGGATAATTTGCCTCCAGATAGCGTCTAAACTCTGAAGGAGTCAAAGGAACGAACCCTTGGACCTTGGCTTCCTGCTGCTTCGTGTTGAATTTTTGAGTCTCTTGCAGCAAGCTATGCTCGTTTGCCAAGTACTCTTGATAGAGTGCATGAACAATGCGGCCAGCTACCCACTGACGAATACCGTCAACAAGAATCGGGAAAACTGCTGTGAGATTGAGGCCCTGCAAGAGATGCGAAGCCACAAGGGCTACCTCTCCATCGCGGCTTGGATCATACAGTGGTGGTGCCTGTGGAGTTGCCTTACTGGTCTCGGTGTAGCGATAGCAGGTACTGTACGTAAGAGATGTGGTTAGATCAAGTTGCTGTTCGGATTCGAGCTGCTGCAATACAGCTTGCTTGCGGGCGGGGTCCATGAGTCCATATGCGGGATCGAGCGCAATGGTCTGTGCATCAGTTTGGGATGTACGTGTGGCCGGAATTAGCGAACCCAAAGCGGGGATTGCGCCCAAAAGTCGGGCAACGGTCGAGCTCGCACTGGCAAGTTCGAAGACGTTGGATCCGTGCTCAGAAGTGACACCTGTCCCAGATGTGGTAACAGGCACCAAGGCGTTGGAACTGGAAAAGCCAGCACCGGAAGACTCACCGTCTTGCGAAGCTCGCCCGCTTTCCCGCTGTGCCATTGATGCCGTAGCTCGTACATTAGACCACGGGTAAACCAGGCTTCGCAGGGCGGCACGGAAGCCGGACTGTAAGGAAGAGCCCGACGTTGCGGGACTACCTAGCGGACCTGGACTTGTGAGCTTAGCACCAGCTGCACCTCCACGAGCGGGGGATGCCACTCCCGTGGTATGCGCAGCGGGCGATTGCACGCCTCCATGGAGTTGGTCCTGGAAGGTGGGTGAAGCCAAACCTTGATTAGCGGGATGGCGTGGGCTTGTCGACTCAAGTAAGCTTTTAAGATTCTCGGCGGTTGAGGATTCTCCCGTAAGTTGGGCAGTGTACGGTTGCTGTGGCGACAAATATCCGCGCGAGCCAGCTGTGTTGCTGATCTGCTGCAGCAACTGCTCTTGGAAATACTTCTGGTACTGAGCCAGCGAGGTTGACGGGGAACCGTAAGGTTGGAATGGGCCTGCGCCTGGCTCCGCTGCCGAGGATAAAAGCGATCGTGGCGAGGTCGCATTCTGATTCGGGGAAAGCACTGAGGGCGAAGCTGTTCCAGCGAGCAGCGAGCCACGCACCAATGCTGGTGACATTAGCGAAGTCGTTGCGCTGCCAGCCTGAGCAGTATCGGAATCGAACAGCGCACGCTGGTGGAAGCGCGGCGAAGGCGATGCCAATCGTGCACGTGTGCCTGGTGTCTGTGCAGCGCTGTCCGCACCCTTACCTCCAGCACCAGGGCGACCAGGAGTAAAGACGGTCTGATCATCATGCTGGAGAAGTTGCTGACGGCCCTGCTCAAGGTTCTTCCTAAGTACAGAGCGAATAAGATGGCTTCCATTGCTTGATCCGCGAAAGACGAGGAACATGGCGAACGAGAAGCTCACGAGCGCAAAGAAGATGCACAGCTGCTCCGCGGAGAATGTCGAGAGCGAGACTGGGAAGAACCTTCGGGGTCCAGCGATCCAGATGAGGATGTTCGCGAAGCCTAGCAGGAGCGAGCAGACGAGCAAGAGGCGGTAGCAAAACGAATTGGACGAACGAATGCGCTTCGCCATAATCGCAGCTTGAATTTGCAGCTCGCGCTGTTGCTCGAGAAGCTGCTCCTGCTGATGAGCCAGTTCATCGCGGGTGCCAATGCCCGTGCCAGAGCCGCGGTACATCATACCACTTCCGCTGTTGGCGCCCGGCGGGTCATAGTATAGAGGCGCGTAGGCAGCCCGCCGCATCCTTCAGTATGTGTAGGTCAGTCGATTCTTCGGAGTCTTATGTCTGTCTCCAGTCTCGAGGTCTATGCCCACCTGGTCCGTTCGGTGTGGGTCGGCTTGTGTTTGAGGATGAACTCGCCACCGTTACGCGCGACTAGAGTGGTTCGGTAGCCGGGCCGAGGTCTCGGAGGAGGAGGCGGAGCGCGATAGGGGTGAGGGGAGGGCTAGAGAATGGTTATGGGACGAATTTCGGAAGATCGGTGGGTCGTTGTGAGGGCATAATTGGGAAGGCCGTAGATCCGTGGCACGATCTATGCAATGGGCACCTTTGAAGCCATGCGCAGACACACCCCTGTGCGATTTGGGACTCATTTCTAACGGGCGAATCAGTTTGAAATTCCTCGGCTAGCTGAGACTTCATCCTCCAGCGGCGGGACGGCGAGCGGGTACTGGAATTCCGCTTGGCGTACGCTGCGTGCCGGAAGAGTGACGCTGAACCGCCGGGTATATCGCATCCGCAGCACGGTATCTACGCCTCGGTGCACCAATATCGTGGGCAAGTGGTGCATGAGCGCGTATACAAGGCAAACAAAGAATCCTCAGACCATCGACGACCGCTCTGGGATGGGCGATTCGACCGTCTAAGTGCGGGTTCCTCGCCAATTGACTGCGGCGAAAGCTTTATGGCAGCTGCAAAGCTCCTCTCAACCCCACTCAGAAGCATGCCTCGCGTAGATGATCCCTCCAGAGTCGTATTCGAGCAGTGTTTACCAGCCCTCCAAAGCAAGCTCGAGTATAGGATTGGTCATACGAGTTCTTCTGAGAGCGAGCATATTCAGCTCGTACCTTGAGTGTTTAGTCATCAGCCGAGTCCTATGTGCTCATCGCTATGTGGACGCAGTGTCCGAGCAGGCCGGCCTGACCGAGTTGGCCCAGACGCATTTTACCCTGATTCGGCTAAACTCGTGTATTCATCGCTCTGGCTCTGAGCCGTGGTAAACACAGGTCCAGCACAAGTGCTTGGTAGGGACGGACTGGTGCGCTCGCGTGTCTGACCACGTCGTCACAACCAGCCTAGAGCTGAGGGCTAAGACCGCCAATGCAGCAACATGAGCGCCAGCACTCCCACCCTCAACAGGACACACCATCTCATAGCATCGCGATCGCGAGGCTGTGCATTGACCAGTATCTCGCACTGCCCACACAGCTGCGATGCCAGCCTCATGAATGGACCGTCCTCGCGGGCGTGGTCCTCACTCGCCGCACGCGCCAGTCTGGACATGAAGGCGATAGCCTAGGTGCTGATGCACATGCGCATGCGCATGCGCATGTAGAGCATGAAGTCATCGCACTTGCCACGGGTTCGAGATGCTTGGGCCAGGCGCTGCTGTGCCCCTTCGGCACCGCCGTTGCAGACTGCCACGCTGAGGTACTCGTCACACGAGTGCTGCGAAGATATCTTATGTATGACCTGCTGCGCCTGGCTCGAGGGACGAAGGACGCACAAGCGATGACTAAGGTTGAACAGAAGACTGATACCAAGGGTGACGGTGATGAGTTCAAGTCAGCGTTGTCTTCCACAACACCCGCTACTGCCTCCGCGTCCAAGTTCTTCGAGTGGGTTGACGATGACCCTGCTTCCGGAAAGGTCCGACTCAAGCCGGACCTCTCGTTCCATCTCTATATCTCTCAGCTGCCCTGCGGAGACGCCTGCATCGAGCCTGACGTTACCAGTGCTGACACATCAGCTCAACTCGTGACACTGGGTGAAACTCTCGGGTCATCCTCTGATCCTGACTCGGGAGTGCAATCGAGCTCAAAACGTGTCTGTCTGGATGCAAGCGCAATGAAAACCACTGGGGCAAAGCTTGTGAGCAGCGCACATGCATCTGAGCCATCAGCGACCCACTGGACAGAGCTCAGCACACGACCAGGTGAACTACGTACCAAGTCTGGGCGAAGCGACCTGCCACCCAAGTTGCGAACGCTCAGCATGTCATGCAGTGACAAAATTGCACGATGGCGCGTGAAAGGTGTTCAAGGAAAGTACCTCTCTCAGTTCCTTGCACATCCGATCTTTTATGAATCAATCACGATATCTTGTGAAAAGATCCGAGTCGGCATACTCGCTGCACTCCATAGAGCGCTTCATGCACGAATTATGTCCAACTACGACAAATCTCGCGAAGTCCAACCTAGTGAAAATATGATCATGTCCACGTCTGGAGATGGCTCATGCGTCTGTCAGATTCAGCTGCCGGCGTTCATTGTGACCGTGGAAGAGAGTGGTCGCTTGATCTCTCCTGAAGTTACGATCATCATGGATGCATCCACCCCTTTCCCAGAGTGGAAAGGCTGCGCTGGCTCCGATGTTACCCGGCGGCTGAGTTCATCTGGCAAATGCGCACTCTGGGCAAGCGAGGCTATTTTCAGTCATCCCCAGAGGGAGAAGGTCAAGGAGAAGGTAGCCAGTGCCAATCGAGACTACGTGTGGAAAGCAACACCTACTGGATTTGAGGTCCTTCAGGGAACAACAGGGCTACGATTTGGACTGCCTCCTCCGTCGCAGAAGTTTAAGCCATCCACGCTACTGTCGAACCTGAAGGATGCTATCACGTGTCGTGATGTAACTGGTGAGCCAAAGAACCTGATGGAGAAGTTGCAATTAATTCGTCTTCGAGTCGAACACTCTGGAGTCTGTCATGATGTAAAGCATGATGAAAGTAAGAATTATGTTGGCTCAACACCTGACACAGTGCCATTGGAGGGTGGAGTGCTATACGATGTGCTGAATGTTTTCAGACAAAATCCGAATCTGTGCGGTGAGCTGGAGGCTAGTGTAGAGGGTCCTGTGGCAATCGTCCGAAGTGCAGAGACTGCCAGCGCACACCGGCGGCCCAATGCAATGCTACCAACCGTCGGTGCATTGCTTGTCGAACGACAGTCCTATATCTCTTCCATATCCCGGTTGGCAATGGCTAAATGCCTCCTTCAACTTCGAGAGGCTTGGAATGTGCGGAGCGCATCTTCGTCCGAAGGTCATGGTGATGGAGTCCCAACGGGATTACGAGTGCCGAACGGAGTTACCACGTACGACGAACTTACATGCTTCCGAGGATGGAGTACGTTGCCCAATCAAGGTGGTGTCGACAACACAACATTGGAGGTTCATGACCCAGCTGCGTTCGGGGGTTGGTTAGCAAAGCCCAGCTCAGCCAAGATGTTCCTGGTTGGCCATATTCAAGAGGGTCAAGAGAGCAGTTCGGCCATAGATGAAGACTGGGCTTTTGGCAATCTCAGACTTGGACTCGAGTGAGCGAACCGTGGTATATCAGGGAAGTTCATTCGATTGTGCAAATATTCTTTAGTATTGTAACATATTCACATACACTTGCTTTAGCAAAGAGTTTATGAAAACACTACAGTAAATGTACATTTAAGCATGGGTAAAAGCATGAAATTTGAACTATTATACCTTTCTTCGGCTGCGTGAGCTGGCCCGATCGCTTGCAGTTAGCCCGGGTTCAGTTTGCTCTCTTCGCACACGAGACACTCCACCCATGACCCGTGGCGCTCTACTTTCGATCGTAGGCTCCTTGGTCCCTCGTGCTAACTTCGTGGCACCTGCCACAACTTTAGAAGCCATTGTGGTAGCTTGATCTAATGCGTTCTTTGCGCGAGCCTTTAGACGACTTGACAGAGTTGGCTCTGTTAATCTGGAGGGAGGAGGACGGATACGTGGAGCTTGCGACGAATTCGTAGCGTGCTTCGTAGATGCGGTTGCTCTTACTGCAGCTACTGTGGTATCCGGCGAGAGTGTCTGCACTGGTAAAGAACCAATCTCGGTTTCAGGATTACCTGAGTCAAGACTCAAGGAAGACGCCAACTGGCTTGTACTCCTAGTTCTTCCCTTGCTCTTGTTCCTACGCCCCCGACTGCGACTACGTGCCGATCTACGAGCGTGCTCCTGCTCCGCCTCCTCTTCGGCCTCGTCTGAAAACTCTTCCGAGTTTGATTGAGCTTTGTTATACATTTGCAGCCGAGCGGATCGCCTACGCTTCACTGTTTCCTCGAAGGTAGGTGTGGCCTCTTCCTCATCCTCGGCTGGAACTTCTTCTCGAATTACCTGAGACCAGGATTCCTCAGGAACGTGTGATTCTTCAAAAGTATCGTCTTCGTTCTCTTCATTTACGCCGCTGCTTAGATGCTCGTTCTGTGAGTCTGGTGCATTTCCTATGAAGATTGACCTGGCAGCCGCAAGTGCAGCTGCTGCGGCTTTGGTAGAATAGATTGGGATCACGGGAGTGTTAGGGTCTTTTTGGTATTCATGAGCAATCGACCCCCTCTGAATCAGGCCACGCTCTGCCGCTCCGCCACTCACCCGAGATGGATCCATCGCAGGTAAGTGAGACGCCTGGTCTTGGCTAAAGAAGGCGATATTTGCCAGGAGCAAAGCTTCAGATGTCTCTTCAGCCAAGTCATCCTCCTCCATATTATCGCTCCGCGCAGTGCCCAAGCGTGTTTGTGAAGGTAGGCTGTTTCTACGGAAACTGTGAGATTCAACAATATCATCCTCACTCTGCTCCACGTCTGACCGCACTTTGTGGTCGCTCCAACGGCGAGGCTTGTTAGACAGCTCCTGCTCCGTGTCAATATTGTCTATCACGTCAAGTGACTCCAAGTTGTTACGCTCGCCATCTCTGTCATGAAGTTGGTTGCGTCTTCGCATCTCACGCTCGCGTTTCAGCTCTAGCTGCCTAGTGAACTCCTCCAATGAGAACTCTGCGGCTGCGCCTTCGCCGAATGGAAGATCGCACACCTCATCGCGAGCCTCATTCGATAAATATGAGTAGCATGACTCCTCACCATAACTCCTGACCGAGTGAGGAGAATAGGGAGATCCTAAGCTATGTCGTCCAGTTGGAGTGCCATGGCTAGGTTCAGATCTGGAATTGGAGCGAGAGCGGGACCGTCGTGCGGTCATAGCTTCGGATGAAGCAACTCGGAGGCTGTCAGGGGTGTGCACGTTAGCCGAAGAGTCGTGGCGGCCTATTACTTCTCTATGAGGCGATGCGAGACCCGCGAAGCCTCGTCGAGTTGGAGTAGAACGTCTTGTGGGCGTCGAATGGGGCTGAGAATGCCGTGTAATGGGAGAAGCCCCACCAGATTGCTGCACTGCTGGAGTGGGTGCAAAAGGAGATGCTATGGCTTGATTAACACTGGAGATCATCGAAGAGAGCACTTTCGAAGCATAAGCGACATTTTTGCCCAGAGAAGTCATGGCGGAGGTCACCTCTGAAAATGGAGTGCGGACCTCTAAGTTTGGAGCGATACCCGAATATCTAGCTGGTGTTGCGGGATCAGCCGCTGTCGAATGAGAACGGTCCTTTTGTCCGGCTTTTGGAACAGGTGAAGCGCTGAATACATCGGTCAGCTTGCCAACGAATGACCAATGAACCCAAGAAAGCGTGAGGAGAGATGCGGCAGGGAGGGTAACCGCAAGTGTTTGGAATAGTAAAAGCAGGGGTGAACTCAACAAGGCTTGAATAAAGGGAATAGGCCCTGATGTGAAAGATGGCGCTGCGAGGCGGAATACACCAAGAAGTACTGCGAACAGAACTGGCAAGGCAGGTCTGAGGCTGTCACCTAGTGACAAACCAAATTTGAGTGCACTCAACCAGATTGTAGTCGTAAGTCGAGTAGCAGATGAAACTGGACCGCGCGTACGTTCGGGGGTGTGAGGAATACTTGCTTCGTCGTCGTAAGTGCCAGCTCTAGTGCCTTTCCTCTCGCCCCTTGAGGCTGAGGACTGAGATTCAATCGCAGTCCCTATCCGGTCAAACCAGGACCAGATGTACACCCAGATTGTCAGGGCTGACATAGTGAGTGCTTCCAAAGTGTTGGAAGATACGGGTACATACGTCGCTTCCTGACCCCTCCCCTCCGAAAATGCCTCTCGTAGGATACCAACGGTCTCCGATTGGAGGGCCATGGCTCGGATCAAGACACAAAACAGTGTAAGGGTGGGTAGAACGTGTCGAGCCTGCCTGCGGTAGCCCAACTCAATGTCGTACCACTTGGAAAACGTTGGAGACTTTAGGTTGAGATACAAGCCAACGCGCGCACAGGCGACTGCGAGCAGGACCGGTGCGAAAGGCCACCAGTTCAGGTAGTTGGAGATATTAGCCACCCATCGGATAGCGTCTGTAGGTATTATATCAAGAGCTGAGTCGATCCCAAGGGCCGGCGTCCACCTCTCAAAGGTCACCTCCTGCGCCAGACTCACCCGCGCAATCGCTGCAACTCGACTGAAGCCGGCCAAGAATAGATCCTTGGCGAAATGGTGGGTAAGGGCGTGCACCACAAGCAGTAGAGCAACCAGCAGGCATCTGCAGTAGAGTCCCATACTGTTAGACATGTTATATATCCGAGAGCACCCGTGTATCCCCCAATCCGTGCATAGAGCTAAGGTGGAGAATTTGAGCTGGGATTGTGATCCTATCCACCGGGAGGATAGCTTCATTGAGCTCGGCTCGGACATCGGTCCGACTCGAGTAGACTTGGAATACACGGGTGGGATGTTGCATGCGTGTTCGAAAATGGTGGATAAGTGGTGTAATAACGCAGATATTTAAGCTTTGTAGCTTATCTTCACCCCAAAACTCGATGCTGAGGTGAAAACCTCGCGTGATTGCTGTACCATAGGAGCGTTACTGCTCCTTCTACCGAACCTAATTCTCGCTTTTTCGAGTTGAAGTCTGCGTCTCGCGGAGGCTTACCATATTTCTACCGACTGCTTGCCCCATGATCTAGCTGATTCTCCTCGAGCATGTTCAGATACGCGCTCGCGAGTCTCAATCAGAAGCAGATCCAACTCAGCAGACTGGGTCTGAATCAGCTCGGTCACCTGTTGAGTCTCCGTACTCAGGTGGGTGCGGGCATCTGCACCCAGTCGGCAGGCAGGCAGTCCACCATGAGCCACTCTATTGGCGTGGCAGACGCAAAGGGCAACTCGCACGGTCATATCCCTGCCCGCGCATTCACTTCAGCATCCGCAGACCAGGCTCCAGTGACGGACTTGGTCACCGCGGAGGATGTCATGGGAGCATATGAACGTATCCGAGGCATTGTAGCCAAGTCACCTCTGGATTACTCTACCCGTTTCTCAGAACTCACTGGAAGCCGTGTGTACATCAAGAAAGAGCACGCTACGTCTAGCACGGGCAGCTACAAGGAACGAGGCGCTCTGAACAAGCTCCTGCAGCTCTCCGATGAAGAGCGACGCCGCGGTGTTATTTGCAGCTCTGCCGGTAACCACGCACAGGCCGTGAGCTACCACGCCACTCGACTTGGTATCGACGCCGTCATTTGCATGCCTACAACGACTCCTCATGTGAAGGTGAAGAACACAGCAGCTTTCGGTGGTCGCGTTGTCATCGCTGGCGAGTCTTTCGGTGAAGCCTACGCGTTCGCACGCCGCCTTTGTGACCACGAGAACCGAACGTTTATCCACGCGTTTGACGATCCTATGATCGTTGCGGGCGCTGGTACAGTGGCAGTTGAAATGATGGAGCAGAATCCCTTCCTCGACGCAATCGTCGTCCCTGTCGGTGGTGGTGGCTTGATTGCGGGCATGGCTACTTTCATCAAGAACGTCAACCCACGCATCAAGGTATATGGTGTAGAGGCAGCCCAGATGCCCGGTATGTACGAAAGTCTCAAGCATGGCCATGTCGTTGCTGTTCCCAAGCACAGCACAATGGCAGACGGTATTGCCATTGAGCGCATTGGACAAACGCCCTTTGACTTGATCAAGAAGTATGTGGATGACATTGTGCTTGTGAAGGAAGACGAAATCGCTGAGGCTGTGCTCAACGTTCTAGAACTCGAGAAGACTCTCGTCGAAGGGTCTGGCGCGACTGGCCTCGCTGCGCTAGTCAGCAACAAACTTCCACAACTCAAGGGTAAGAAGGTCGGTGTTGTGTGCACGGGCTCGAACATTGATATAAACTTCCTGGGTCGTATCATTGAAAAGGGTCTCGTCAAGAGTGGACGCCTGGCACGCATCCGGGTCTTGATTAAGGACATTCCAGGACAGCTCGCTCGCATTTGCAGCATCTGTACTGAACTGCGTGTCAACATTGTCGAAATTCGACATGAGCGTGCTTTCCTGCTCGACACTGTTGGTGTCACTCAGCCAATTTTCGATGTTGAAGTGCGTGGTTTCGACCACATCGACAAACTTGTCGACAGGCTGACACAGGAGGGCTTCGAAACTCACGTTGTCACACCCTACCACTAAAGGAGTATTATGCCAAGTCGACGAATTGTTCGTCGGAGGCATAGGCAAGCCAAACATGTGTCGTTGGTGTTTATTTATACTTAGTCCTGCGTTTGCGTTCGTGTACGCAGATTGTCTCTCCTCCTTATCGGGTCGCACACCCATCTATTTTCAGCTTTTATTTTCCTCTCTTCATGTGCTATATGATCGTTGATCAAATGTAATGCATCCTCCTACTCGCTCCCTTGCGAAGGTGCCCTCACCCGCTGCATGTGGAAGCGGAGTGAGTTAATACAGTCCCAATATCTCATTGAGACGCCAATTTAGGGGCGAAGCTGAGGTGCTATGAGTGGACCTCGGACTGTCCCGGAGTGCCAAAACCCACCTCAGAAGGCGATCACCGCACATCCTGCAACGTCCAATTTCAGTGATTCGCGCACTTTTCTGGTATGTGTGTGAACGAAATGAGGTAGAGTGTCTAGCACGGAGAACACTTTATTTACACTAGTCAGGTGTCGGTAGCGCAGAATATCGTACTGGTATTCCACTAATCATGTCCAATCCTGAGATATTACAACTTATCCGGCCCTGCACCAAACCTGTAGATAGACTAGACCATACATATAGACACACCATGAGCACAACATCGACGTATGCACAGTACCAACAGCCACTGCCACCACACCCTGAGCTGACTCTGGAGCAGAAGTTGATGGTCTTTGCTGGCATCGGCATGGTCTTTGGAGTCATCGCCCTCGCGATCTTCGTCCTGAAGAAGAAACTGGAAGACTCGCTGCGCGACGCCATGCTTGAGGAGAAGAAGCAAAGGATACAGGAAGGAAAGCAAACAGGCTCTGCCACCGCGAGCAACTCTGAAGACTCAGACGAAGAGGAAACATGGCTGGCTACATCAGAGGAACGTGAGCAGGCAAAGCAGTTCATGAATAAGTACGGTCGCAACAAGCTCATTCTGGTCGTTCGAAATGATCTTAAGATGACCAAGGGCAAGATCGCCGCGCAGTGCTCCCATGCAACTTTGGGTGCTGTATTACCCCATGTTGTCGATCCTGAGACACTCTACATGGCTCCCTCCGTGATTCGAGGCGCAGCGTCGAAGAAGCGTCAGACGGGCGAGGACGAGGAAACTAAGACGAACGGAGATGGCGGCGAGGCCGTTCTTCGTTCTCGCCGAAGTGATGACCTCAAAGCCCCCACTACCCCTGAGAAGAAGTCCTCTGAAGATAGCGCTGAAGAGGACGAGGATGAAGATGAAGATGAGGATGACTTCGATGAGCTCTTTGATGACACAGAAACCGAAGAAGACGACGAGCACAGTGACAGAACAAAGGAGAACGCTTCGCCTCGGCCAGAAAACCCGCTGGCAAAGTATGGCGTGACAATGCCGCGTGAGACCTTGCTACGCTTCGTCATTGCACGATGGCTTCTCCGAGGGCAGGCGAAGATCACCGTCCGCGTGAACTCATTGGAAGAGCTTCGAGATATCAAGCGGAAGGCACGTGCCGAAGGCATCCCAGTCCACGAAATCGTTGACGCTGGTCACACTCAGGTTGAGCCTGGTTCGACCACGGTGCTTGCTCTGGGTCCGTTCCCGTCCGACATTCTGGCGCCTGTCTGCCGCCATCTCCCGCTTCTGTAAAAGGCATGAATGGGTTACGAAGAATGCTGCAACACAGTATCATGTACTATAGTGTGCTTTAGTATAGGGTAATGTAGCAAGGTCTATAGCAAGTCTGATCTTGCTATTAACTAGAGTCTCATGTATCGGAGTTGTTACAATACAGTCGTTTCAGACGGAATTTATGTGCTCTTGTGTGACGTTGCGTGTTCGATACATCCTGGCTAGTATACAAGTATGATCATCGTTGTGTGTGGTGTGGCTACCTCGATGCCTGCTTCTCGTTTGCCGTGGCATTCGGCTTGGCAGCGTAGGTGTAAGGATGTGAAGCAGTGGACGATGTCATCGTCGACGGTGTCGTTGCGCCTGTAGCGGTCGATGTTGCACCTGGCCGCATGAGTGGATTGTCCACAGCGAGTCCCAGTGTATTGCTCTGCGTATGGAGACCTGCCTGGACATCGTTGATGTCCACTGGGGTCTCGATCTTCGTTGTCTTCATCAAACACTGATGGAACTTGTTGGCCTCTGAGACGCATAGGTCATATCGCTTCAGTCGTTGGATACACTAGAGGGTCGAGGGGTTAATCAGGATAGTGATGTTGGATATATTAGTCTTGGAATTCGATTGAGACACCCGCATGTGAAGCTAGTAAGCATGAGCAAGACAAACGCACGTGAGGAACACAGTCCAGTCCTCTTCAAGACGCAAGGAATCGCCATAAGCACACTTACCGCATCGAGTTGTCGTTGGGGGTCGAGGCACTCGGTCGCGATCGGGGTGACCTTGCTCAGGGGCCGTCGCACGAAGTATTGCGGTTGAGACTGCTTCTCCCAATAGTTTAGAAGGAGCTAGATTGGGCAACAGAGTGAGGTTGATATGTTTAGTGAATAGGGTAGGTAGGCATATATGAGTCCATTACGCGGTTACAGACCAATCTGTGCATTTTTCATTGTGATCAACGTACCGTGACGCCGGCGCAGAGCCCGAATGCAATGTAGAAGGGAGTATAGTTCCTTGGGATAGTTTTAACACGGCCCGGAACGAGCTCAATGGGCTTCGGTATGTTGTCTCGTGGCTGTGCAAGGTTGGACATTCTATGGCAGCTACTGTTTCAGCTTGAACTTTGACTCGAAGGCCTGTTGCGGGCCGAGTTACAGACACCTTGGAAAAGAGAAAAGACCGAGGTTTCCAGCGCTACATAAGATATGTGAAGGGTGATAGAGTTGCGAGTGTGCCACTGATATTGTGCTATGATGCGGTAGATGAATACTCAATTAATCAATTTGTACTATTATATTCCCATCTAGACCAGATTTAACCGTAGAAAAGCTAAACAAACTGCTCCTACACTAGTCCGATTTCGCATCTAAGCTCGGTTTTCGCGTCCTCTGCCACCCATCCGCCCGCCACATACCTCACTCTGCGTGCGACATGAAGGTCGCGAGCCTCGCTAACCCACTGCGCCGCCTCCTAACCGTGTCGCGGGCCCGCCTCCACGTGGAGAGCGTCTCCTCCGCAAAGCTACGAGGCGGGCTTCAGGAGAACAACTTTGCGCGTCGCGTAGATACGACACAGAGCACTGCTGCCTGCGACTGTACAGCCATCAGCACGTCAGGCTCGTTGCAACGAAGGTCTATTACCCACCTAGCCGGCCAGGCACTTCCCACGGGCACAAAGCACGCGCGGGACGATCAGACGCAGCAGAATAGAAGATTCTTGGCTGAGCAGCCACGTCGCAACTACGGCTTTTACCATGGAGACTTTACAGAGCTGAGTATGGACGCAGCCCACGGCATCTTCACGATTATTCCGTTTGACCCCCCGCCGCTCCCGCTCCACACCACCACAGCACAGCGCAACCAGGCTAGCGCCAATATGACAAACATCATTGCACAGGTCCAGCCACCTGCGTTGGTCCCGAAGGGCAAGGAGATGGTCGTTCGTGTAACATCCTATCACCAGGCGCTTGCTGCCACAGCCAAATACGCCAAGGACAACTATCGTCCTGTGATTTATACTCCACGATACTCGGTTCTCCCCTATCGCATTTACGAGACCGATGAGACGGACTACGTTCCTCAATTCACAATTTCGCAAATCTACTCGCGTCTTCCAGACTTCCGACCATCGCCGAACATTGTGTTGAGCAAGAATCTGAGTTTATATCAAGCACGCATCCGAGCGGCTGATATGCTGCCTTTATGGAAGCGACCCCGCGCGTCGACAGAAGGACAACGTGCTGCTGCTGGTTGCCTACACCGATTCGAGGCTCGACTCGCTGACTCGAACTTCTACGTCCCGTTCAATTTGGCGCACAATGTCTATTCAGAACGTGCGATGATGGCGCTCCACGCATGGCTCGCGATGTATATGGCTCGAACTAGACCTATTGTGGACATCACGAGCTTTATGGAGCAGATGGTCAACAGTCTCTCAGAGTGGAGTGAAAACAAGCTACGTTTCCATCTCGACGTACCTCCGGGCAAACGCATGCAGTATCTTAAGGATTGGATGGAAAATGCTCACGCCTTCTGGCTCTGCCTAGACAAGGCAGTATACATGCTCTTAGCCGGCGAACCTGACATCATGTATGGAACGCTGTATCGTTTCGTGTTCTTGCCAGGTCAGGACGACAATCCATTTGGCACAAAGCGCAAGATCTACTCCAACACCCCGATCGACAAGGCGCACATGAATCTCCTTATTAAGTATATCTACAACCTGCTTTATTTCTACCATACCTGCCCTCCTAGCGACGCGGTAGGTGTGCTCAACGGCTTCGCTATGACATCATCCGTTCCTGATCCCCTACCAGAGAGCGAATTGCTCGGGCCTCTCACGGCACAAGAGATGCTACGTTACGCCACCCCTCTTTTCAACGCCGAGAACGGTTTTGTCTATGAAAAGCTCAAGAACCAGCTAAGTGGAGTTGGTCCTAAGCATGCCGAAGAGTACAACGAGCCCGTGTATCTGGATTGGACTGCTACGCCAACTGCTCTGCATCATCACTCGCAGGCCATGGAGCGTGTTGTCAATCAATACTTCTCACACTTCAAATAACTCGGATCGCCTTCATCCACTCGTGCAACAGTGCATCGTCGCAGAAGTTGAGTCCAAATAGATACATGAATGAGACTCGTCGTTATGATAGTTCGATGGAAATCAAACCAACCGAAATACATCCCTCTGTGGTATAGTTACGCCAGACATGCTTACTTTGTGCATTGAATGGTGTCTCATCAGTCCTTTGTAACTACATATTCATTTATTTCCTTCGCTGTAGGGGAATGTGCGGTGCAATAGCAACCCTGAGCTAATGCCACTTCTCGTGCAACTGTGTTTCTTTGGACTGGCGGTAACAATTACACTGTCATGGTATAGGCACAGAGTCTGGACGACTGACAGTAAGTTCTCGACAAAGAAATAAAAGAATTGAGCTAATGCACTAAAGATTTCGTTCACTTGGTACTTCCATACATAACAGTTATCTCGCGAACGGGACGTGGACGACTACGGATTTTAAGAACTAACAGTTGAGAAGAGAATTCAGAAAGTGTTTCGAAATACGTGGATAGAATGGTGATGAGATAAGGCACCATGAGACGGGGTGCAAGTGCGGCGTCGTGATGAAGATTTCAAGAAGCAGACGTGAATACATTATCATAGATCTTGATCGCGACCCGCAGATATGGTTCAGGTTAAAAAGACCTTTGTTGACAAAGAGACTAGGCTATTGAGACTGCGAGGGTGGGTGCTACCCCGACTACTGCGACTGATACTGATACTGATACTTCTGGTGCCAGTGCTTATGCTATTGCTACCGGTAGCGATGCTTAATCGGTTGGGAAGCACGCCTTAAGCAATGCGCCCTCGATACTTAGGCCGGGTCCGAAAGCGATGGTCGGGGTCCATCTGTAGCGCTTCTTGGGATTGTCGCGAATACGATCGAGGACAAAGACCAATGTAGCGGAAGAAATGTTGCCGTACTCGCGAAGAATAGCCCAGGTCTCAGCAGTAGGAGCGTCCATGTCAATTTTGCCATTGCCATGTCCGTCTGCAACTGGGTCAAGCCCAAGCACATCTTGAATCGTATTAACGATGAGTGGACCTCCTGGATGAATCGCACAGTTGCAGTCGCGGATGCTGACCCGCATACGCCCATCTTCGTTGTCAGGTGCGTTGCGAAGCATTGCGTCGACGAATTCGCCGATGTTGTTGAAGATTTCACCAGGGATTTCCTTAGCGAGGCCAATCTTCAAACCAGTCTTCGTCATCTCCCAAGCCATGTGATTAATGGTGTCTGGAATAACGAAGGAAGAGCAGCCGTGAATTGCATAGAGTGGGCGTTCGCGAGGTGAAGGGTCGCATCCGACAATGAAGGCGCCCGATCCATCACCAAACAAGGAAGTTGCAATGAGATTATCAACCTTGTCATTAAGTTGGAGATGGAGTGTGCACAACTCTGTGCAAACAACGAGAACACGGTTACGAGGGTCTTCTGCAGCTAGCGCTGACGCACATCGGATACCAGAAACACAGCCGAAGCAACCCATGAACTGAATGCTCAGACGCTGTGTGCTGAGGGGCAGACCAAGAGCCTGCATGATGTAAAACTCAAGACCGGGAACGATGACGCCGGTGCACGTCACAGCGACGACGTGAGTAATGGTACGCTCGACATGAGCCTGGGCAAGTGAAGACAAGTTTGCGTAGCGATAGGTTTCATCCTTGGTCTCAGTGCCTCCTCGCTTGAGTTTCTCGTTGACCTTTTCAGCTTCTTCCTTGCTGAGAACCCCACTGCCGTGATAGCCGTTCATACGCTTAATGGATTCCTCGGCTGAATTCATGAGCTCAGCAACCTTGTCCTTGTCTAGGCCGTGAATCTTCTCCCTCTGCAGGCGCTCCTGAAGCGCACGGAAGCGACGATCCCTTTCGGCGCAACGCTCCGAGTCGGTCAGGCGACGACGCGTGCCCATCCAATCCTTAAGGCAGTCGGCAGCCGACTCAATGGACAGGCGAACGGATTCACGCTTGTAGACCTCCTGGCGAGCGTCGACGAATTCGTCGTTCCCTGAATTCACACCCTCCCGTCCCCAGAAAAGTCCTTCGAGCGAGTCGATAGCAGAGTAGCGGGTAAAAATGCCCGTGTTGGCCGAAATCTTCTTGAATCGCTCCTCGCCCTTCTTATCGAGCTTCAGGGACGGAAGCATGGCCTGCATGAGCTCTTGCTGAGGGCAGCTATTGGGTGGCACAGCAGTACCAATGGCAAGGATATAAGGCAAGCGCTCACCGTTAATACGTCGAGTGCCTTGACCGCCCTGGCCAGCGCCCAAGCCCAAACGCAATTCGGCTTCAGTAGCAGGAATGGCAGGACCCTCAAGAACAATGTTGCTCGGGCCGCTGTTGATTGGCGCGTTCTGTGCTTCGTACTCCTGCATTGCCCTATCCGCTTGGAGTTGGACAAGCTTCATCATCACACGAACCATACCATCAATGGATGGATCCTGAGTGAACAAGTGGGGGCCAATCATGCCCGGGGGCAAGCCGAATTCGGTTGCAAGCACCTTACCGATCTTGAAGCCGAGGACTGAATCCATGCCGAACTCGTCCAGACGATTTTGCTGCTCCTCAGCAGAGCGCTTGCTCATCTCATAGAGATACTCAACCGTAATTTCTTCGCCCCATGGTGTCATGGGCTTGTCCTCAGCCGTGAAAGCGCGGTTAGCTTCGGCGATCTCGGCATCTTCACCTGTGAGCTGAGGCGCCGTGCGCTGGGCCTGAAGTTCCTGAACAATAATGCGGAGGACGCGAGCCTTTGCATCCTCGAAAGTAAGGCTAGCAGCCTTCTCCTGAAGTGCACGAACCTCTTCCAAAGTGATGCGCTTTTGCTCGTGATTGTCTTTGGAAGTGGTATTAGGCAAGACGCGAGACTTACCGTGGCGTGGTGGTGCCAAGGTGCGAGGAGGCTTCTGGACAGTATCCTTATTACCGAGTGCCTCAACGCTAGAGCTCACATGAGTAATTGCATTAGGGCGGACATCGTATGCCGCCTGAACATTCTCAAGTGAGACGCCAACCGTACCTCCACCGTGCATGGGAGACTGCTTCATATCGCCACCCGTAGCCTGAGGCTGCTGCCCGCCAGTGAGACTCGACCCAAGACTCGAGCCCGAAGTCGAAGACTGAGTCGAAGTCGAGGTCGAGGCTGAAGTCGAGGAAACTGGTGCGATGGTGGAACCAGCAGCAGTGGCTGCCGTGCCATCGTTGCCTCCAGTTGCCTTCTGCTTCTCCTTGAGCTTGAGGTAGTGCTCGATGGGCTTGCTGTAGAAACGCTTAATGATGCGATCATTCATCTCGCCATTGGCAATGGCAGAAATTGTAGCCGCGCGTCGCTTCTTACCGCTGGTAGTCTTCTTGATGGACTTTGGTGCCAAGAAGGTGATCTGACCAACATTAACAAGGAACTTGCTCGTGATCACGCGGCGGATGGCATTTGCAATTGATTCAAGCTGGGCGTCAGTGTAGTGCAGACGGGCTTTAAGTGCGGCAGCATCCAAGCCGGCAGCAGCCTGGCTAGAGTCCATCTTAGTCTCTGGACGAGTCAAGGCTTGAGTCGCCGACTCAAGAGATTCGAAGCGAGTCTTGTCCTCTGCTGCCTCAAGCGCCTCCGCGGGAGGCGGGTAGAGGTAAGAAGAAGCGGCGTCAACAACAGCTATCGTGCCTCGAACGCAGCCAAGGAATGCCTTCTGAAGCACGGTCTTCACCTTAGTGCCGCAACTCACGCCCTGCTCCTTCGAGCTTGCATAGGCAGACGACGCACCGACTTGACGAAGGAGGCGAGCCTCTTCGGCTTCATAGGTGTTCGCAAGACCGCCCACAATAACATCGCCATGACGAGCAAGCCATTGCTGCCACTTCGGAATGCTGACGTTCTTCTTGGGGACTGCCTGGCTCGATTGCGGAGCAGTACCCTGCGTGCGAGCACCGCCACGACGTCTGACTTCAGCTTCGGAGGCGCCTTCATTATCGCTTCCACTGCCTTCCTCTTCATCATCCGCCGAGTTGCCAACCTGCAACTCTACGATAATCGCGAGATGTTCGCCTTCAGCCTGACTAATGCGGGCAGGGCAAGTGGGTGTGCCGTCACTCGGAATAGTAATGGAATATGCGATCGCGGAGCCTGGACGAAGGGAGGAGAGGGTGCGGCGGAGAGTCTCATTGTTGGTATTGAAGTCAGCATTGCCACGGGGGTAAAGAGCGTGTTCAATATCGTGAGCATAGAAGTTCTGGCCACGGATAATGATCATCTCCTTAAAGCGGCCAGTGATGAAGAGGTTACCGTCGTAAAGGACACCCATATCACCTGTACGCAGCCAGTTGATCTGGCCATTTCCATCAGCAAAAGGAGCAAGTAGATTCATGACTGGGAACTCGAGCTTAACCAAGTCTTCCTCAGTGAGACCACAGAAGCGATTCTTGGCGTTGAGGTCAGTGAACAGCTTCTTGCCCTTCACCCACTCGTAAAGCTCCCTAGTGTCTTGACGGGTGATCTTCGCGAGTTTTGCATTGAAAGAACGTGCGTTCTCTTCCGGCTTATTCCAATAGCCCAAGGTCTTGCTGGGGCCGGTGATCCAAATCTCGCCAACCATACCCTCAGGCAGTTCCTCAAGGGTGTAAGGATCAACAATGGTAATGTAGGACGACAGCTCACGACGATAGAAGTGAGGAAGCCGCTTAGGTCCTGGGAAGTCACGGATTTCGCATGTGACGCGTGTTCGGAAAGGCACAATCTCACCACTGCTGACAATCCACTGAGAGTCGTTTCCATCTGCACGTTTGACTTCCTCACCATTGCGCTGAGAGTAGTTTACCACGCTTTGGTAAGTCGCCTTCGCACGGTTCTCATCGGCAGTGTAGAACTCTTTCTTGGTACCGGGATAGGTGATAGCCATATCCTCATAGATCATGAGACGATTCTTCGCCAGCTCACCGGAGTCGACGCGCAACTTGCGAACTTCATATTTGTTGCTCCATTTGCCTGCGACGTAGAGCACGTTCTCTGCCATGCCAAAGCATGTCATGTAGCTCTCTGGACGGAAGCCAATGCGACGGAACTTGGCAGTGAAGTCATCCATGAAGCTCGCACGGATGGGCTCTGCACCAAGAATGATGCAGGCAATGCTGGAAAGATCCAGCACCTTCATTTCCTCGGGTGTTACTCGGCGCACGCACAGGTCCAAAGCAAAGGGCGGGGCACCGGTGAAAACATGCTTGAAGCGGGAGATGATATGGAGCCACATTGTGGGTTGCTGGATGAAATGAATTGGAGAGAAGTAGACCATGGTACCTCCGATGAGCATAGGAGCAACGTGGAAACCGATGAGGCCCATGTCATGGAACGTTGGAAGCCAACTGACACCGATACCCCATTGATAGGTTGCAAAGTCACCCAGACCCTGAGTAAGGAGAGTGCAGTTCATGGCGTTGCATCCCAAGTTCCAATGCGTGACGACAACACCCTTGGCTCCCCCGGTAGAACCGGAGGTGTACTGGAGGAATGCAACGTCGGATTCCTGAGGAGTAAGCTGTGGACGGAAGTCAGGCCACTTCCACTCCGCAGGGGCATCAGGAAGAATGTCAGTCGCAATCCAAAGCCGACGGGTGAGGTCAAGGATGCCATCGGTAGCCTCCATAACCTCCTCAAACTTATTCGCTAGGAAGTTACGAGCACCAGCAAGAACGTCCTTGTACTTGGAGCTGGTCAGAATAAGCTTGGGATCACAATCGTTCCAGATGGCGAGCAGCTTCTCAGTCGCATCACTCATGGGAGAGAATGGATCAGGAGGGCATACCGGAACTGCGATAATGCCCGTACCGATACAAGCCCAAAATGCCGCAAAGAACTCGAGGCAAGGCTCGTAGACGAGCAATACACGATCGCCACGGCGAAGATTCAAATCGCGAGTCAGATGAACAGCCACGCTACGTGCCTTGTTCATCAGATCACGGTATGTCCATCGTGCTGTTTCCTTGGCATCCTCGTCCATCCAAACGCAGGCCACTTTCTTGGGATGGAGAGTGCAATTGAAAACAAAGGTCTCGAACACATTCCAAGAAATCTTGCCTACCATGGTCTCCAGGCGGCGAAAGTGGAGGTAGTCAAGCTGGTCCTGGAGCTTCTTGACGGGACGCTCATGACCGCGGCAGTAGCGCTCTTCGAAGGTGTAGTCCTCGATATCCTCACGTTCTAAGAGCTCCTTGGCATCGTTGTACAGTTCGTACGATGAAGCATCAAGCACACCAACCGTAGGCGGATTCCCAGACGTAGTTGACATACTTCTAGATTTGTGAGTAGAAATCAACAAAGCAAGCAGGGGGTAGAAGCACGAGGCTGTAAGTACAAACCGGTAATGCTAGGCGGAAGGCGCACTCGTGGCGAACTATCGGTGGACGCAGGGTTGAGATCGCATCAGAATTACTTCAGCTCTCATGCGACTCTGGTCCTCTGTACTGTGCGCCTCGTGCCGACAAATGGACTGCAACTCCCTGTGCACTGCATATATCGCGCGCACTGCTGCAAGCTCAGGGACAGCATGGGAGACTGAAACCACCAAAGTACGCGAGGTACAGTCGCGAACCTGGGTTGTGGATCCAGGCCTGATTCCAGACTCAAGTCAGGCTCTGCACGCAATTAGGTGCAAACACTGCGTGCACAGAACCATACTGCGCATGCATCGCGAGACTGGCAACCTAATCATCGTTTCCCATGGACCCAGGCGCCCAACAGTAACGCGCAGTTGGGTCCGCTTCAGTCAAGTCACTCAGTTCAGAGAGCCCAAACTGCAGGTTTGCGCCGTCATACAGCACATGCAATCGGAAAATTGTCCATAGCATGATTGCGATAAATTGGCTATAGCATCAGCCAGTGCATATCCATAACGCGCGATGCTTCATCCACTTATTACAATCATTGCTTATTGGCATCTGCACGAACTTGACATGCTGCTCTAGAATTCACTCATGTGTTTCAGAGCTCACTCTTGGATCGTCTGCTGACTTAAGTCAGCTTCTGGACCAGTGACGACTGTTTGAACTTCTAGCCGTTACCGTCCCACTTCCCGGCACTCAAGCCATTTTGACGCCGGTCTAGCCCCAATCATCCCCCTTCGGCCAGATCTGGCCTGACTCAACTCACCCGACTGACCCAAGTCAGGGTCCGCAGGCCAGACCGCTTCGGAGATTTTACCTCAGGGTCATGTGTTCCCGTTCGGAGATTTTCCAAATTGTTCCGGACCGCTGTTGTCTGACTGACCCGCGAGATATTTTTCGGGGGCATGTTTGGCGCGGCCCAGCGCGGGGCGCCGCGGGTGATATGCGGACACATCGATCGATTTGGCGCAGGAAATCCGAATGATGCCAATGATACGGTTTATTTCCGCCTGCAACCTCAAGCAAGGGAGAATGCGTGTGCCAAACAAATCTGACCTGAAAGTTGGGTCTCAGGCAGCATCTACATGCAACTGCGATGCTGTCGCGGGAACTGTAGCATAAAATGTAGATATATCGCATTTTAATGAGGAACTGCAGGCATTGGGCGGTGTGGTTCGGCTCTTGTTCTCATAGGCTCTGAGAACTCCGTGGACGTAAAAATTGCTTTCCCAAGCTGCCGGATTGTGCTCATCCACGCACAAGCGGCGCGCAGCCGTTGGTTTCAGTACCGTGAATTACGGTGAGTGTCACAAAGGGAAGGGTTGGTCTCTATGCTATATCATGGTTGGGTTATGTGAAAATCGTGGTGGAATGGATGAATGTGCGACGCAAATCATACAGTCAACTCTTCAGTACCTAGCTTGCGGAGGAGCAGACGAGCCTCAGCCCACTGCAGGGCCGTGTCCACGTCTGGTGAAACAAAGATCTGTCCCGGCTCGGCATTAATGGGAGGGAAACTAGGTGGGAATGCCATGGGATACTTAAAAGGTAGCTGGAGATCCGCGGAACTGCTGTTGTCTTGGCTTAATCGGTTTGGAATAACGTGATTGTTTCGGAAGAGCATTTCGGTCTCTGGGCTGATACCGGAATAAATAATGTCCACGCCGCACTCCTTGGCTGAACAAGAAAGGATAAGGAAACAGCTGCGTACTGCTGTTACGTCGACTCCAGCGACCATCGAGAAGTCAAGAATCAACGTGTGAGTCGGAGGTGCCTCGTCGTCCTCGGGCGACACGTCCTTGGGATTGTCAACGAGTCCGGCGCCGTGGCACGCACTAGTAGCACCACCGGAACCCGGAGGATGCATATGATGGCAATCTGAAAGTGTTCGAGTCACCGGTTGTACCGGTTCGTCAACCGACATGGAGGGGGAAGGGGATCTCGATCCGATCCCATTCTCTCCGCTGCGTAAGCTTGTGAAGCTTCCCTTGGAGCCTAATGTCCCTCGTGCGCTCATTGAGCCATAGTTTGTGAGGTTACTGGAGCCGTTCCCGTTGGCCAGCGCCGCGAGCGAACGAATAGATGGAACGGTTCGCATGGCACGTCCTGGCTTTCCGTGCTGGGGGCTGCTACGAGCATCTGGACCACTTGAATTCGGTATCTTCGCCTCCGCACCGAGATCCAGTGGCTCTGGACCTCGGCCAGACTTGAACAGCTCGTTCTGTTCCTTGCTTAGCATCAGTCGTTTGTGGGCACGAACGCGTGCCAACAACTGCTCAGTGAAGTCCTTTTCACTGCGATGCTGCGTGCGCTCAAAGTCACGCAATGGTAGCACGACTGTGTTGTGCGGTGGCGAAATGGATGGTAATGCAACTTCGATCAACATCGATTCCTTGGCTGATTCGAGGATGGAGAGCGCAGAACCGAAGAAAATGTAACCAGATAGTGGAAGGACACGGATCTCTTCCAGATGCTTCTCGACAATGCGTTCGAGCTTGGGATCAAGACTTACAGAGCTACGCTTGAGAGTGGGAGTGACGTTCGAGCTCTGGACATATCCCCAGAGGAAATTAATAATGGCAATAATGACACCAATTAACAAACCGACCTGGACGTTGTACATCAAAATTGCAGCAAAAGTAGCTACACAAACGACGTATTCGCGCGCGGACACCTTTCCCTGCAGATACATTTGTAGGAGCCATTCATACATCAAGTCGAAAGCGATGAACATCAGAGTTGCCGCAAAGAAGAATCGTGGGACATACGACATGACGTCAACAGGCACCAAGAAGACAGCGAGCTCAACGATCGCAACGACCCATCCGACAAGGTACGACCTAGAACCCGTTCGGCAAGTGAATATGGTCTGAGAGAAGATGTACGAACCAGCATAGCCACCCAAGCCGCCCGATACAAAGTTGGACCAGCCAACGGTCTCTAACTCATGGTTGATATCTAGAGGACGTCCGAGATCAATTTCGATGGCGGCGACGTCAAGACATGACGAGAAAGCCAAGACGATGGTCATAATAAACCATTCAACAGCTTGCGAAGGAATCGTAGACCAGTGAATTTTGTTGAAATCGAGGAGGGAGAGAATGTCCTTGGGAGATGCTGACTCGTTGAGTGGCGAAACCCAGCCCGCATCTCGTGCCTCCTGAATCGACGTTCCTGTAATGGCCAAAACAATGTAGAAAGCGATTGGCATGACAACCATCGCAGCGGGGAGTGCGACTGGGTTCTTAAACGTTTTAGCGATTCGCCAGAGAATAATTCCGCACACAAGGGCGGGTAAGCAGTGAATAGCATAGGTTAAGTTCCATAGCAGCTTGAATTTACCAACCGTGTTGATATTCTCACCTGTACAGATCGAGAAACCCGCCCCAAGGCAGAAGAATCCAATGAAGGCCAAATAACCTGATATCACCGGCATTGGAAGATATGAGACTAGTTTCGCGAGGCGCAGACGACCCATCATCACCATGGCAGCTCCCAGGAGACATGTTGCGAGACTCAACGCCACTACAGTGGTTGTTGTGGCAGCCACAGTATATTCATGCTCAAGGGCAGCCTCTTCAGGCGACAACGGTGGGCGGGTCGAAGCTTCGGCAGCCGACCCAGGTATGACCACAGTAGGATACCACTTGGTATGGATAAGCGTGCAAATAGAAGACGCAATGGCTGACAAAAAGATCAGGCCCGAGTCCTGAACCTGACCAATGGCATATGGCATGGAGCTGAGCAACGAGAAGCAAATCTGATGCACCACGGAGGAAAGCAGGATGAGCTTTGCCAGCATGGGTACGATGGGTCGGAAGGTGGGATGTGCATAAATAATACTAGCGTAGCCAAACAAGCATGGAATAGTCAGAACGGTGTTGACGATACCAATACTTACATTCAAGAAGATGGACTGGATCCAAGCCGAAGTCGTGGTTGAAGATACAGACCCCACATCACCTCCCTTGGGTCCAGCCGCTGCTGCACCTTCTGCCGCTGCCGAGGATGCAGTTGCAGAACTCATCGCTTCTAGTGCGCGATCCACCAGCATATGGCTGGGGTATTCCTCAAAGTGGACACTACGCTTGCCAGTCACAGGAGTGGCATCACGTTGATGCTGCTGCGACTGAAGCTGGCTCGTGTCGGGACGAGGCAGTAGGCTTGTGCGTTCATTAGGAACCTCGACCTCGCTGAGTTCGGTATAGTGCTGTTGTGGTGAAACAGCAGGCTGAGGCTCCAGGCGCGGAGTACCGGCGCCAATGCCAAGTTTGCCCGCAGGTCGACCCACACGCATGGCGTGATGTGTGTGGGACAGCACATGGGGCGCATGCCGGTGCTGCTGGGTGCCTTGTGCGTGGCTGTGTGGCGTATTCTCGGTGATTGCCTGTCTCGTTCCCGCCGCTACGCCTGCGGATGGCTCTCCCGCAGATGATGTACTCACTGAAAGCATCATTGAAGGCGTGGAACTCGCCTCTCCGCGAGCTGCGGCCGCAGGGATCGACTTGGTTCTAGGCGTCAAGCCCGCAGGAGTCGGTCCAACGGTGGGTGTGGAGGCCACCGGGATGATGACTGCGGGTATGCCCTCGTGCGTATTGATCGAATAGGGCAGAGGTGCGTCTGGTCGCTCCGAGCTTGAGTGAGGTAACATGTGCTTGAGATTGAAATCCGCAGCGCTAGGAGGTTTTGGGTGCCCCTGTATGGGTCAATAAAGCACTGCAAACGAGCCGTGGTCCAATGCTAGGCTCGCCTCACTTGCACAATGCGTGGGTCATCCAATTCCCCACCTATTCCGATCTGGTTACGTCTTTCTACTCAGAGCCGTGTTTTGGAATCGAGCCCCAGACTCGCAACATGTTGTGTGTCGACATCAAGGCCTGCTGTTTGGGGCTGTTTGGGGCTGTTTGGGGCTGAGTGAGACTGGGCAAATATGCGAGGACAACAGGGACCGTCGTGTGAGTTTGAGGCGGGTCGCGCGGTTGGGGGATACCCAACTTGCTGATCTTTGTGAAGGTGAGACGTCACGCTCTGCTACGCGCTGTGTATGCGGCAAAGACGAAGATGCGACAAAAAGATTCATCAAGTTTTCGTTAAGGTGACCTGAGAAGGCTGCATCCGTCGGGCTCTGAGCTCGGTATGGCATAAGGAGACTTGATATGAGGTAACCAAAGTGCCTCAACACGCCCTCTGGCCGCTTCAGGCCCTCTGGAACGCGGACTGTACGCGAGCCGGCTCTACGCCAGCCCGACCGCGCTTCCTGAATCTTTTCAGAACTCGATTTGGGCCCGATGGCATGCGCGGTGTCGAGACGAGTTTTGCCACGCAACCGACGACGGATCACCTTGAAACCGAGCAACTCGATGCCTAGATGCATTGATCTCGACCTCGACGCATTTCCAGCCACAGGCAGCTCTCAGGCCTCTTATGCGTGGGGTACAGACGTCCATTTTAAAGAAGCTAAGACGGTTCCTGAACGAATCCGGAAGTCAGTGGAGATATGTGTATGGGGCATGCTAGCAATTGAATCATGTCGCTTTCTTGTGTCGAGATAAACAACTGAAGGAATGCCAAGCTCGATAAGTGGACGAACTCGCACCTGTCTCAGGTTATAAATGCATTAAGCCAGTGTGAACAGCTGACGTTCTTTATTGGATAGAGTTTTCTTAGGGTGTGTCACTCCTCTCCGAGCTCATCAGTAAGTTTACGTCCTCACTTCTACTTGTCGTTGTATGTTATAATCTGTGCCCTC